>Ga0208408_1000406_pt1 | contig 29094 bp, 31 predicted proteins | sample ETNtaG_4_FD_185776 | JGI IMG/M metagenome (GOLD analysis project Ga0208408, IMG submission 185776) | Marine microbial and viral communities from oxygen minimum zone, Eastern Pacific Ocean - ETNP201406SV67 (SPAdes) (version 2) | ecosystem: Environmental > Aquatic > Marine > Oceanic ... | reverse complement strand
AGTGTAAAGATATCTGTTGCAACATTTCCTTTGCCTAAAATAATACCTTTTCTAGCAATGACTACTCTTACATCCATTTTTTTTAATTCAAGCAATGGATCCTCCCAAGCTTCTTCGACTACTAATTGCTCAAATGAACCTCTGTTGTAGCTAGTACTTTCTGTAATTATTTCATCCCCATGTTCTCCATATACTCCTATGCCTGAAGCAGAAATAAATATTTTTGGATATTCTTCAGTGGTTTTATAAGTTTCAACAAATAAATCAGCAGCCCATTTTCTTGACCAATAAATTCTCGATTTTCTTTCTTTAGTCCACCTTCCACCAGCAAAAGGAAGAAAACCAAATATGTCCTTAGGTGCAATTGACTCTCCTGCTAAATGGATAATTGCATCAAGTTCCTTAAACTTTTCAATATCTATTTCTTTTTTAGAAGGGCTCCAGTAAATTTCATCTTCTGACTGAGGTTCTCTTCTAACAAATTTTCTTACATCATATCCACTATCAAGAAGTTTCTTTGTTAGTTTTCTTCCGATAAAGCCACTAGCGCCTGTTACGCCTATTTTCATTCCTCTTCATCCTTATAGAATAAGAAAAAATCTTCAATCTGTTTTTCATACTCATCTACAGCTGTACCAATATTTGCTGTAAAATTTATAGTTACTACATTTGATTGAATAAATATGTTATCTATATCATTAGAAAATTGAAATAGTTTTAATGCTAATTGAGCACTAACATCATCTGTTAAAGACGCATGTGCAATATTGTGATATGTAACTCCATCTTGGCCAGAAAGAGATCTGTTTAAATCAAAAATAACATTTTTGTTAAATTTAGTTGTTTTTAACTCTATTTTTTGACCCATTAAAATTCACCTATTTTCATTACCCTAATTAGATTTGTTGCTGCCTCTTTATTTGGAGGTGTTCCAGCAACAATTACAACTTTATCATCCTTTTTAAATTTTTTGTTGTTTTGTAACCAAGTATCAGCAATTTCAAACATTTCAGAAGTAGTCTCTAGTCTCTCAATCTTTACTTGTTCAACCCCCCAAAGGATATGCATTTGTTTATATGTTTTATCAATAGTAGTAAAAGTAAATATTGGAGCTTCTGGCCTGTAGTTTGATATTAGAAGAGGCGTTCTGCCTGTCTCTGTAAATGCAACTATTGCTTTAGCATCTATCTCGTTTGCAACCTGAACAGCAGCTTTTGCAAGTGAGGTTGTTAGTGTGTCAATCCCTGAAGCTTCTTTAAATCTTAATACAGAGGTATCATTTCTTGAATCAGCTTCTTTGCAAATATTAGCCATTACTTCTATAACAATTTCTGGATGGTTGCCTATCGCAGTTTCAGCAGAAAGCATTACACAATCTGTACCTTCTAATATTGCATTTGTAATATCTGTAACTTCAGCACGAGTAGGTCTATGCGATTCTTTCATGGATTGGAGCATCTCTGTAGCTGTAACTGTTATTTTTCCTTTTGCATTAGCTTGATTTAATATTTGTTTCTGTATAAATGGTACTTTTTCAAGTTCCATCTGAACCCCTAGATCTCCTCTGGCTACCATTACTCCATCAGCTTCATCGATAATCGAATCTAGATTCTTTACAGCATTTTTTAGTTCAATTTTTGCAATTATTTTAATATTCTTGTCTGCTAATTCTTTAACTTTTTTGATGTCATTTGAATCCCTTACAAATGAGACGGCTATGATATCAACATCCAATTTTTTCCCAAATTTTATATCTTCTATGTCTTTTTTTGTTATAGCTGATACTGATAGTCTTGAATCAGGAAACGCAACTCCTTGGTTAGATCGTAGTTCCCCACCAATCTCAATATTACCAATCATTGATGATCTAGTTTTTTTTGTTATCCTAATTACAATCTGACCATCATCAATAAATATTCTTTCTCCTGTATTGATATCTTTAAATAAATCTTTGTAACTTATATAAATCTCATTTTCATTTGAAATAAGTTCTTTATTTGTGATTTTTATTTGATTATCTTCTTCTAATTGAGTTGAATCTTTTGTTTCGCCTGTTCTAATTTTTGGACCTTGAATATCTTGCATAATTGCTACTGATCTATCAAGTTCTCTTGCCCATTTAACTACATTTGAGTGATCATCATTTGTACCATGAGAAAAATTTAATCTTAAAACATCTGCCCCTGCTTCAACTAATTTCTTTATACCGTCTTTAGAATTTACACTTGGTCCAACGGTTGCAATTATTTTTGTTTTTCTTGTCATTCAAATATATAAGTTAATAGCATGGTATTACGGAAATAAATATATGGATAAAGAAATTATTATTGGCATACCTGTAAGAGACTTCAACGATCCTATGACAAGATTATCCAATGATTTAAGCCTTGATGAAAGAATCGAATTAATGAAAAACATGTTCGTTAATATAATCAAGTCTTTTCAGGAAGAGAACGTAGATATATTTTGTATTACAAACGATAACTCAGTAATAGAATATTGTAATAATATTGAAATACAAACTTATATTTCAAATACTAAAGGACTTAGTAGCGAGGCTTCGGAATTTTTAAAAAATAATAATAAATATGCTGCATGGACAATTTGTCATGCAGACTTACCTTATTTAACGAAATATTATGCTAAAAAATGGATAAACGAGTGTTTAAATACTGAAATTTTAATTTCTGAAAGCAAAGATTCAGGAACACCAATTATTGGTGGTAAAAACTATATAAGCAAATTTCAATATGGAGAAAATAGTTTTAAAAAACATACTGAATTTTTAAATAAAGAAAAAATAACTTATAAAAAAGTATTCCATCAGGAACTGAGTTTTGAAGTAGATGATTCGGATGATTATAAAGAGTTTATAAAAAATCAACCTAGATGGTATCGAAATATAGAAAGTAATTAGCAGCCCCGACCGGATTTGAACCGGCGTTTCCGCCTTGAGAGGGCGGCGTCCTAGGCCACTAGACGACGGGGCCAATGCTCGGGGAGAAGGATTTGAACCCTCAATAATGGGACCAGAACCCATTGTGTTGCCAATTACACCATCCCCGAAGGTTAGCAGCCCCGACCGGATTCGAACCGGCGTTTCTGGGTTGAAAACCCAGCGTCCTAGGCCTCTGGACGACGGGGCCGTATAATTAATAAGAATATAGTAATTAAATTATTATTTGTTACAATTCTTCAATACTTTCGGCCATTCTGGCAATAGTTGTTTCTTTACCAAGAGCATGTATTGATTCAAATAATGGTGGACTTATTTTTGTACCAGTAATAGCAACACGTATAAGTTGAAATCCAATTTTTGGCTTAATATCTAATTCTTCAAGCTCGTTTCTCATAATTTCTTCAATTTCATTAAGTTCAAAACTTTTAGTAGACATAAATTTATTTCTAACATTTTTCATATATTCCTGTCCTTCATTTGTATTAACACTTTCCCAATCTTTTGAATTTACTTCAAAAGGTTCATCTAAAAGAAATTTTACTTGTTCATTAATATCATTCAATGTTTCTAGTCTTTCTTGTACAGCATGTTTAATTTTTTCAAGTCTATTTATTTCTTGTTCAAATAATTCTCTAGAAATAGAATCCTGAATAGATTCGATAAATAATTTTTTAAATTCCGCATCTTTAATGTTACGTATATATTGTCCATTCATCCATAGAAGTTTTTTAGTATCAAATATTGCTGGATTAGGAAGAACATTATTTAAATCAAACTTTTCTATTGCTGTTTTTTTATCAAATATCTCAAGATCATTTCCAGGTGCCCAACCTAATAAACACATATAATTAAATAATGCTTCTGAAAGTACTCCTTTATCTTTAAATGCAGAAACAGAAGTGTCTCCATGTCTTTTACTTAATTTCTTACCATCAGGTCCAAATAACAAAGGGAGGTGGCAAAAGTCAGGAAGCGGTGCCTCAAGGGCATTAATCAATAAAATATGCTTTGGTGTAGAAGATAAAATATCCTCACCTCTTGCAATTAGTGTTATTCCATAGTCAACATCATCCACTGTTGAGGCTAAATGATAGGTTGGAGAATTATCAGATCTTAAAATTACAAAATCTTCGACATCATTCAAATTAAAACTCATAGAGCCTCTAACGATATCTTGAAATTTTATTTCTCCTTCTTCCGGAACTTTAAACCTTAAAGCTCCGTCTTCCCTGTATGCTAAACCGTTATTTTCGAATTCTTCAGCAACTTCTATGTATCTTTCAAATCTTGAAGACTGCTTATATGACCCTTCGGAACCTCCTACTTCAATACCTTCGTCCCAATCTAAACCTAGCCATTTTAAGTTTTCAATTATATTTTTTTCGTATTCTTCGCTGCTTCTTTCTTTATCAGTGTCATCAATTCTTACTAAAAATTCTCCATTATTAGCTCTTGCATACAACCAATTAAAAAGGGCTGTTCTTGCATTTCCTATATGTAAATTTCCTGTTGGAGATGGGGCGATTCTTAACTTCATTATTTATTCAATATTATTTATCAATGTACCTATAGTATCAATTTCTATTCTTATTTCATCTCCACGAGAAACTTTGCTTACGCCATCAGGTGTTCCAGTTAAAATAACATCTCCCGGCAATAAAGTCATTATTGAAGTTACAAATGTTATTATTTCACTAATACTAAAAATCATGTCAGATGTATTACCATCTTGTTTTAATTCATCATTAACAAAACATTTTATATTTAATTCAGGATCTTTCTCAAAATCGGTTTGAATTACAGGTCCTAGTGGACAAAAAGTATCAAAACTTTTTGCTCTTGTAAAATTTCCATTAAATGAGCCGTCCTGGCCTTGTAGTATTCTTTCTGATAAATCATTTGCATTTGTAAAACCAAGAACACTATCCATCCAATTATCTTCATTTAGATTCTTGGATAATTTTCCAATTACTATAGCTAATTCTGCTTCATGATCTACATGTTTACCAATTGATGGATAAATAATTGATTCTCCTGAACCAATTACAGATGTAGAAGGTTTTATAAAAAATACAGGATTTTCAGGAGCGTGATAATCAAGAACCCCTAATTCGTGAGCATGTTTTTGATAATTTTTTGCAACTGCTACAACTTTAGAAGGAAGAACTGGAGCTAATAGTTGGACTTCATTTTGATCATAAGATTCTTCTGTCTCTTCCCAAACTACAAATGGAGACCCCTCATATCTAATTATCTTATTGTCTACAAGTTCACCATAGAATATATCATTTTCGTGTTTTACTCTTACTATCTTCATAACTATTAGATTATAGGAATTTAAATTAGGTTAGCTAAGAAAATTAAATAATTCTATAAGATATAACCCTTTTGGTTCTTCTTCTGAACATTTGTCTAAAACTTCGTCGTTTAACTCTCCAATACTATTTTCTGATATTCGAAGTAATCCTAAAACTAGATGAAGATCACTTACTGTTGGGGCTCGTCCGTAGTTTGATGCTCTATAAATAATCAAATTAGTAACTACTGAACTAATCAATTTTTTTCTTGGATGAGTCTCCCAAATATTTTTATATTTATTAACAATCTTTAAAGCAAACCCACTATCTGGTCCGGTGTTACCAAAAACTTCATCAGAGCTTGGATTAATATTTTCTGCTGGCCTTTTGTCAGTTCTTCTTGGCACAGGCATAGATATTTCTTTTTTACTTTCAATTTTACTTATATCTATATTTGGTTCTTGAGGCATTAAACCAATGTTATATAATCTTTGAAATTATCATCTTTACCATTTACAATTTCTAGATATTTATTTCGTATTTTTATAGTTAGATCTCCAACAGAGCCTTCTCCTATATCATTATTATCAATTGCAACAATTCCAATAACTTCAGTAGCTGTTCCAGTAAAAAATATTTCATCTGAGGACATTAAATCTTCTGTATATAAATCTTTTTCTATAAAATCAATATTAAATAGTTTTGCAATTTCAATTACAGTTTTTCTTGTTATTCCACCGAGAGCTCCTGTTTCAATAGGTGGAGTCATTAAAATATTATCTTTAAATACAAAAATATTTTGGCCACTGCCTTCTGCAATACTGCCAGTATCACTGAGCATTATTGCATCATCAAATCCCTTTTTAACTGCGTCTATCTTAGCAAGTGTAGAATTCATATAACCGCCAACACCTTTTGCAAATGGTTGGAAGCTCTTTGGACTAATTCGTTGCCAATCTGAAATACAAACTTTTACACCTTCTTGACCTGCTTCATCTCCTAAATAAGCTCCCCACTCCCAAGCAGCAATTGCAACACGAACTGGCACATCCCCTGGTAACAGTCCCATTTCACCATCACCTAAAAATACTAAAGGTCGTATATAAGCTGAATTAAGATTATTAACATTTACAATTTCTAAAATTGCATCAGAAATAATTTTTTTATCATAAGGGATTTCAAGATTATATGCTTCAGCTGATCGATATAATCTATCTACATGATCTTCAAGTCTAAATACTCCTGAACCATTTCCAGTTTGCCTTGCTCTCATGCCCTCAAAAACACCTGTACCATAATGAAGAGTATGTGTCATAACACTTACATTTGCTGAATCCCAATCTACTAATTCACCATCTAGCCATATGTATTTAGATTTTTCCATTATTAATTACAAATACTACACCTTTTAAAAAATCAATCCATAGAAAATACTATTATTCAGTATATGAGAAAATTTATAGCTTCAGGATTCGGTGTAGGCATTCTTTGGGAGTCTTTGTTTAAAGAAAAAAAGGGTGGGGGTACGCTAGCATCTTTTTTATTTGCTTTGTTAATTTATTTTCTTGATTTAAATTTAATTTATTTATTTTTTATTTTTGTTGGATTAATTGCAATTTATTACTTAGTCGTTGATGATAAAGAAGCTGATGACGATCCTAGCTGGATAACTCTAGATGAAATTTGTGGTATGAGCCTAGTAACTTTAGTCTCACAAGGTGACTTGTTTCCTTTAATTGCTGGATTTTTAGTATTTCGTGCTAGTGATATTTTAAAAAAACCAAACATTGTTGCAGAGATGGAAAAATATCCAGGGAAAATTGGTGTACTTTATGATGATTTAGCTGCTGGAACAATTGGGCTTATTTCAGCTTTAATTGTTAATCAGGTAATGCTTATAACTCTTTAAGTAATAAATCTTTAGCTATTGAAGGATTAATATTACCTCCTGAACTTTTAATGATTTGACCAACTAAAAATCCAATTAATTTATCTTCGCCATCTTTAATTCGTTGAACAACATCATTATTACTTTCAATTACATCTTTAACTATTTTTCCAATTTCATCAAAATCATTTTCCTGGATTAAGTTATTTGTTTCTGCAAATTCATTAGGATTAATATCATTTTTTATTAAGTTTGTTAAAATCTCTTTTCCAGATGTAAATGAAATTTTATTATCATTTATCAATGTAATTATTTCACTCAATCTCTCAGAAGAAAACCATTCGGGAAGCGTTTCCATTTCTACTTTTCTAAGCTGTCCTTGAAGTTCGCCAGTTATAAAATTGTAAGTAGTTTTGGAATCATTTGTTATTTTTTGTGTATTTAAATATAAATCATAAATCCAATCTTCACTTTTACTTAAGTGATTCGACTCAGAAAGAGATAGACCTGTGTCAGATACTTTTTTTCTTTTTTCTGAAGGTAGGATTGGTATTTCTTTTTTAATATTATCAATGAATTCTTCAGAGAGAATCATATTAGGTAAGTCAGGATCAGAAAAATACCTATAATCTGCACTACCTTCTTTTGACCTCATTGAAGATGTTACTTCTTTATCTTCATCCCAATGTCTAGTTTCTTGTATTATTTCCTTGTTAGTGTCTATTAATTTAGTTTGCCTCTTAATCTCATAATCTATTGCTTTTTCTAATGACCTGAGTGAGTTCATATTTTTGATCTCAACTTTCACCCCTAGTTCCTTATCTCCTTCTTGAGCTACTGAAATATTCGCATCAAATCTTAGATTACCTTTTTCGAGTTTTCCTTCAGAAATTCCTAAATCAATTACCAATTGTCTAAGTTCCTCTATATAAGAAACAGCTTCTTTAGAAGATCTAATAATAGGTTTCGTTACAATCTCAACCAAAGGAACTCCTGACCTGTTGAAATCTAATAAGGTACTTGTAGCCGAGTCAATTCTTCCAGATCCTTTGTGTATACTTTTTCCTGTATCTTCTTCCATATGAATTCTCTCAATTTCAATAGTTTCAGTGCTTTCATCTAATATAATTTCTAGCGAACCATTAACTCCAACTGGTAAGTCAAACTGTGAAATTTGATAATTTTTTGGTAAATCAGGATAAAAATAATTCTTTCTATGAAACATCCCATTCCTAGTGATTGAACAATTAGCACTTAGAGCAAGCATTGTGATTGATTCAATAGCTTTAAGATTTGGTACAGGTAATGCTCCAGGTAATCCTAAACATGTTGGACATAAACTTATATTTGGGACTTCAGTTTCTACTACCGCACAATTGCAAAACATTTTAGAATTAGTATTTAACTCAACATGTGTTTCCATACCTATTGTAGGTATCATATTCATTTCATATCCTTTAGTAATGGCGTTCTTTGGTTAAAAGCTACTAATTTTTCTAATTTCTCAGAAAAATTAAGAAGTGAGGAGTCTGTTCTAGCAGGGCTCATTAGCTGAATAGATAGAGGCATGTTTTGATTAGATAGTCCAGTTGGAATACTTATCGCAGGAAGTCCAGCAAGATTTGCTGGAATTGTACATAGATCAGACATATACATTTCTAATGGATTTTCTGTTTTTTCACCAAATTTAAATGCTGGTGTCGGAGTTGTTGGTGAAATAAGGTAATCAACTTCTTGAAATATATTATCAAAGTCTTTTGTAATAAGTGATCTTGCTTTTAATGCTTGCCCGTAATATGCATCGTAATAACCAGCTGAAAGAGCATATGTTCCAAGTAATATTCTCTTCTTCACTTCTTCACCAAATCCTTCTGCTCTTGTGTTCTCTATCATCTCATAGCTTGTTTCTCCAGACTCTCTTGAACCATATCTGACGCCATCAAAACGTGAGAGGTTTGCAGAACATTCTGCTGGAGCTATTAAATAGTAAATACTTAGTGCCATTTTTGTTAAAGGAAGGGATACTTCTACAACTTTGTTGCCTTGCTCTTCTAAAAGTTTTATAGTTTTTTCAACTTCATTCTTTGATTCGTCAGAAATCCCATCCTCCATCAATTCCTTAATCACACCTACTTTTGCTGTTTTGTCTTCAGGTATTTCTATAGAAGTATCTTGTATTGATGTAGCATCGAGTGGGTCGTGTCCTTTTATAGAATTGAATATTATTTTTGCATCTTCTACTGAGTTTGTAATTGGTCCAATCTGGTCAAGAGAAGAAGCAAATGCTACTAATCCATATCTTGAAACAGTTCCATATGTAGGTTTAAAACCTACTACACCACAAAATGAAGCTGGTTGTCTTATTGATCCACCTGTATCACTTCCTAAAGATGCTAAAGCTGAACCAACTGAAACAACAGCTGCTGAACCACCCGAACTCCCACCAGGTACATGATCTGGATTCCATGGATTTTTTGTTGGACCAAAAGCAGAATTTTCTGTAGAGGAACCCATTGCAAATTCATCTAAATTTGTTTTTCCTGTAAAAACTACACCACTATTTCTTAATTTTGTAATAACTGTAGCGTCGTAGGGAGAAACATAATTTGATAAAATTTTAGAAGAACAGGTAGTCTCATGGTTCTTTAGATTGATATTATCTTTAATTGCTATAGGTATTCCATCTAAATCACTTAACTGTTTTCCTTTTACAAATCTTTCATCTGCTAACTTTGATGCTTCTATGCCTTCTTCTTGAAATAATTTAAGATGAGCATGAATTATTGACTCAGATAAAGAAGCATTAGTGAATACTTCCTCATAAACTTCTGAAGGTTTAAGTTCTTTATTCTTATAAAGTTTATTAATTTCTGAGATTGATGAATTAGAAAGATTCATTTTCAATCCAAAGAAGGTGGAACAACAAAATGGCCATCTTCTGTTTCTGGTGAGTTGCTCATAGCTTCATCGTGTGTCAGAAATTCAGATGATATATCTTCTCTAAGATTTAGTGTCTCACCTAATGGGTGAATGCTAATTTCTTCATCATCAATATTCATTTTGCTTAAAGCTTCAACATGTTCAAGAATAATATTTAAATCTTTTTCTAGTTTTTTCTCTTCATCTTCTGATAAATTAATAGCAGCAAGTTTTGCAACAGATTTAATATCTATATCTTTTTTCATCGATAATCCTTTAAATACAACAACAATAACTTATATGATTCTAATATTTCATTTTTATTAACAAATTCATTTGCAGTATGAGCTAAAAGTGGATCTCCTGGACCAAAATTTATTGCTGGTATATTTGCTTCTGAAAATCTTGCAATATCTGTCCAAGCTTGTTTTGGCTTTGTGTCTACTTTTGTTGCTTCTATAAAACTTTTAACCGCTTTTAACTCTAAATTTGGCATCGCACCATTTGCAACGTCTGCTATCTTTAATTCACCAAATTTTCCGAAACTTTTCTCTATATATTTTTTAGCTTCATTATTTGAAATTGTTGGTAAAAATCTATAATTTATATTTATATTGATTTCGGCAGGTATAACATTATTTGCTATACCCCCATTAATTTTTGTTACTGAAATTACTTCTTTAAAATCTAACCCTTCAATTTCATGATCTTTTATCTCATTCTTTTTGAGGAAATCTAATACTTCATCCAATTTAAATATTGGATTATCACCAATCCAAGGTCTAGCGGAGTGGGAGGAAATACCTTTAATTTTTAGTTCAGCATTAAGGGCTCCTAAACAACCGAGTTGACACTCTAAATTAGTTGGCTCCATAACTATTGCGAATTCAATATCAAAATCAGATTGTAGAATAGGCATTAAAACTTCTAAACCATTTTCTTTTATTGGCCCTTCTTCAGCTGTGTAAAATACACCAACTTCATTACTATTTTCATCTATAAGTGTGTTGAGCATCACAGCAATACCACTTTTCATATCTACTGCACCTCTTCCGGATATTTTTTCTGAATCAGATAATCTTTTTTGACCATCTGCAATAGGAACCGTATCTACATGACCTACTAATGCAATTTTAGATTTTTCCTTCGAATGATATGCAATTAGACCACCATCATTTTTTATTATCTCACCAGAAAATTTATTTTTAATTAAATAATCTTCGATGAAAGATAATACTTCCCCTTCATTGCCTGTTACTGATTCTATATCTATTAAAGTTTCTGTTAATTGTTCTAAATTCAAACGTCAACTCCGAACGTTCTTAATGCTTCATTTAAAGATGTCTTTTTATCAGTTGATTCTTTTCTCTTACCAATTATTAACGCGCAGGGTGTTTGATATTCTCCACTTGGAAACTCCTTGGGTCTAGTTCCTGGAATTACTACTGAATTGCTTGGAATTATTCCTTTGAATTCTTTTGGTGTTTCACCTGTAACATCAATTATTGGAGTAGTTGCTGTTAATGTAACATTCGCACCAATAACTGCACCTTTTTCTACTTTCACTCCTTCAACAATTATGCATCTTGAGCCAATAAAAGCTCCATCTTCAATTATCACTGGCATTGCTGAAGGCGGTTCTAATACTCCTCCAATTCCTACACCTCCAGATAGGTGTACATCTTTTCCAATTTGAGCACAAGATCCAACTGTGGCCCATGTATCAACCATTGTTCCTGAGCCAACGTATGCTCCTATATTTACAAATCCAGGCATTACTACAACTCCAGGCTCACAAAAAGCACCGTATCGTACTGCTCCTGGAGGAACAACTCTTATATTTAATTCTTCATAGTTCTTTTTGGGATCAAATTTATCAAAATATTGGACCTCACCAGCTTCAATATTTTTTATTTTTTTTATTACAAAATAATGCAAAATTGCATTTTTTACCCATTCATTTACAACCCATTCATTATTTATTGATTCTGCAACCCTTATATGTCCAGCATCTAAAAGCTTTATTGCCTCTTCAATTACTTCAACATCTTCTTTTGAAGGGTTATTTATATCTAAATTTTCGATTTTTTCTTTAATTTTTTCAATTTTCATATTGGTCTCTTTTTATTTATTAGATAATATTTTAATGTATGAAAAAGAACACATATAGATTAATTTTTCTTTCTTTGACAGCTTTACTGTCTTTAACTATCTATTTTGGCATCTCTTTTTACCAAAACAACAACGAAATAAAGGAATTACCTTCTGTACTTGAAAAGATATCACCATTACCTAATGATCAAGTACCTCAACAAACTTCTGTAGAAATAGATCTGCCAGTAGGGTATGAATTAACTCTAATAATAGACAACTACATAATCCCAAATTCAGAAATACTCTATATAGAAGGTACGGGAGTATATGTTTGGAAACCAGGGCCAAATAAAACTTACGAAGTTTGGAATCCAGGAAAGCATGAAATTAAAATAACTTGGAGCAGAATTACTGGTTTACCTGATGTTGGTGAATTTACTTGGACATTTTTTACTTATTAATATAGTTTAAAGCTTCATCCTCTTTCATAATTTTTACATTTAACTTTTCTGCTTTCGCAAGCTTCGAACCTGCTTTTTCACCTGCAATTAAAATATCAGTATTTTTAGAAACTGAAGTAGTTACAATTCCCCCAGAACTTTCTATTAAATTTACAAGATCTTGTCGAGAATAGTTTTCTAAAGTACCTGTAATAACAAAAGTTTTACCATTTAATTTACCAGTTGAAGTAGATGATTTTTTATCTAATTTAAATCCGTGTTTTTCTAATGCTTCCATAGTTTTTAAATTGTCAGCATCTGACTTCCATTCGTTTAATGAGGTAACAACACTTTCAGAAATACCATGAATAGTTTCAATTTTATCCTTACTTGCATCCAAGACACCTCTAATAGATCCAAAGTTTTGAATCAGTTGTTGTGCTGTTCTTTTTCCTATATGTCTAATACCAATAGCTGTTAATAGTTTCTCAGGTTCAGTTTTTACTGAGTTAGATATTGCGTTCAATAAGTTTGTTGTTTTCTTCTCTTCCCACTGGGGTAATGAAATTAATTCCTCATAATTTAAGTCATAAATATCTTCAACATTTTCAATAAGTTTATTTTCTATTAATGTTTCAATAGTTTCTTTACCTAAGCCATCAATCTCCAACCCGGCTCTTGATCCAAAAAATATCATACCTTCTTTTTTAGCTAGATTACATTTTGATTTTCCTTTACATCGTGGAACTTTTTCATCTTTAATAAATTCAATCTCATATTTATTACAAGGACATTTAATTGGCAAGTTCCATTTCTTTTCTGTTCCATCTCTTCTATCAATAACAGGAGAAACGACTTCAGGAATAACATCGCCTGCACGTCTTATAATTACATAATCATTTATTCTTAAATCTTTTCTTTGAATTTCATCGGGATTATGAAGAGTCGCAAACGAAACCATAGCCCCTCCAACGCTAACTGGATCTAATACAGCCACAGGAGTTATAGCTCCTGTGCGACCAGTTTGTAATTTTATATCTTTCAATACAGTAACTTGTTCCTCAGCTGCAAATTTATAAGCAATAGCCCATCTTGGCGCTTTAGAAGTGAATCCTAGTTGATCTTGTGAAGTTGCAGAATCTATTTTTAATACTGCACCATCGATCTGATAACTGAATTTATCCCTCATGCCCTCTATTTCTTCTAATATTTTTGAAATTTCATCAATTTCTGAAACTTTATAAGATTTATTAACTTGAAAACCATATGTTTCTAGATTCTTTAATTGTTTTGAATAATCTAAAGAAAGATCTAACTCTTCATGGTTTATAAGTTGATAAGACAATAATCTCAAATCACGAGTAGAAGTAACGTTTGAATCTTTTTGTCTCAACGATCCTGCCGCTGCATTTCTTGAGTTAATAAAAGTTGGTATATTTTCCTTTTCATTTACTTTATTTAGTTCATTGAAACTCTCAATAGGCATAAATACTTCTCCTCTTATTTCTACAATGCCTTTTATGTCTTTATTGAGTTTCAAAGGAATATTTTTAATAGTTTTAACATTATGAGTTACATCTTCTCCAATAAATCCATCCCCTCTAGTTAAGCCTTGAACAAATAAGCTGTCCTCATAAATTAATGAAATAGCAAGACCATCTATTTTGGGTTCAATAACAATTGGAAATAAAGCTTCATCTGTAATTTTTTCAAGTCTTTCAAGCCACTTCTTTATATCATTAATATTTTCAGCGTTATCAAGACTATACATTCTTTGTCTGTGTTCTACTTGTTGAAAGGCATTACTTGGTGTTCCTGTGACTCTTTGAGTTGGGGAATAGCTAAGAATCAAATCTGGATTAGATTCTTCTATTTTCTTTAATTCGTTATATAATTTGTCATATTCTGCATCTGACATTGTAGGTTTATTTAAAACGTAATAATCATGCTCTGCTTTAGATAGTTTATTAATAATTTCGTTTACTTTTTTACTATCCATTACTCAGTTTTCTCTAATACTTTTGAGGAGATTCTTCCTCCCCCAATAACTTTTGTCCCTTTGTAGATGACTCCAAATTGACCTGGCGCTACGCCGTATGTTGGTGTCTCTAAAATTACCTCCAACTCCCCGTCTCTCACTTCTCTGACGCTACAAGGTAGGTCTTCCGAGTTATATCTAGTTTGAACGGTAAGATTGTTTATTTCAATATCGTTAACAAAAGATACATCCTCAAGTAAAAAATTTGATATTAATAAATCTTTCTTTTCTCCAATGTGTACCTTTTTAGAGGAAACATCTATTTTTGTAACATATTTGGCTTGACCTTGACCACCAGGAAGTCCTTTTCTTTGTCCAACAGTAAATCCATGTACACCCTTATGGTCTCCAACTTTTTTTCCTTTTTTATCAACAATTTCACCAGAAGATGAAATATCTATCCGAGTATTTACAAAATTTCTATAATCCTTTTTCCCAACAAAACATATATCCTGACTGTCTTTTTTGAATGCTGTTTTGAGACCTAATTCTGCAGCAATTTGTCTTACCTCCGGTTTCGAGATTGTTCCTAAAGGAAAATCAATATATTCTAGTTTTTCACCGTTCAACATATGGAGAACATAAGACTGATCTTTATCTAAATAGTCAGCTTTATGAAGTTCATATTCATTTTTATTTTTAATTATTTTTGCATAATGACCAGTGGCAACTTTTTCACAATTTAATTTTTTTGCTTGAGTTATAAAATGATCAAACTTAACTGATCGATTACATTCAACACAAGGGTTCGGTGTTAATCCCTTTGCGTACATTCCAACAAAGTTGTCTACTACGTCTTCAGAAAATGATTCCGTGTAATCCATTACATAATATGGAATATCCAATTTCGCAGCTACTTTTCTAGCATCTTCACTGTCAGATGCTGTACAACATCCAGTTTCAGGCATTTCTCCATTTTCACCTTCCCAAAGTTTCATTGTTACACCTATAACTTCATGACCTTGTGATTTCAATAAACCAGCAACGACTGATGAGTCAACGCCTCCACTCATAGCAACTAATATTTTCATGATATTTTCTCCAATGAATCTAATAGAATTTTTGCTGCTTTCTTTCCGTCTCCAAGATCTGTTGACCAACCAAAACTAAATCTTAAATGATTATTTATAAATTCTTTATTTACTCCCATAGCTTCAAGCACATGTGAGGGTTTTTGTGCTCCGCTTGCACAAGCAGAACCTCTTGAAACTCCCAATCCATTCAAGTCTAAATCAATCATTAATACTTCTGAATTTACTTTTTCAAATTGAATATTACTAATATGTGCTAATCGTTTTTCACTTTCACCAATAACTTTTGCTTTAAAATTGTCCTTAAGAATATTTTCAAATTCTTCTTTTTCTTTAATCATTATCATAATTTCATCATCAAAATTGTTTTGCTGTTCTTGAAGTGCAGAAGCAAATGAAGCAACTCCTGCAACATTTACTGTTCCTGCTCTCCTTTCAAGCTCTTGCTTCCCTCCATGCAACATACTTGGCAATTTAAACTCATTACTCAAAAACATTGCACCAACTCCTTTTGGTCCACCTATTTTATGAGCTGATATAGCTGCACTTTGAATGCCTTCTTTGTGAAAATCTATTTTATCTGAAACAACAGCTTGAACTACATCTGAATGAAACAGAGTGCTTGAGTTTTTCTTTTTTACATCATTTGATAGTTCTCTAATTGGCTGAATAATTCCAGTTTCATTATTAGCCCACATTGCCGAAGCAATGATTGTGTTTTTATTTACTCCATTTAAAAAACTATTTTTATCTAACTCACCTGATTCTAGACATTCAGCAAATGTTACATCATAATCATTATCTTTGATCCACTGAGCAGAAGCAAGAACAGCCTCATGTTCAATATTTGTTGTTACTAGGTTAGAATCTGGATTTATTTTTTTATTAAAAAGGGATTTAATGCTCCAATTATCTGCTTCAGTTCCCCCACTAGTAAAAATTATCTCATTTGGTGCAACATTAAAAATTCCAGCAATTGTATCTCGAGATTGTTCAAGTATATTCTTAGCTTTTCTTGATAAATTATGACCACCAGAGGAGTTTGCAAACCCTTCATGCTCAGCATCAATAAATGCTTTAATTGCAATTTCTCTCATAGGAGTAGTCGCAGCATGGTCTAAATATAGATATTCAGATTTTTTCATATTAATTTATTCTACTTATGAAGTAAGATTGTTTAACAAGCAATGAGTAAAACAATTAAAGTTTCAACCATAATTAATGCACCGTTAAAAACAGTATGGAATGAGGTTTCTAGACTAGAGAATCATACTAATTGGATGAATGATGCTGAAAAAATAGACTTTTTATCAGAAAATAACAACGGAATGGGTACAGAAATGAAAGTACTAACAAAAATAGGGCCTATAAAGCTTTATGACTATATGACAGTAACTAATTGGGTAGTTGAAAAATCAATAGCAGTTGATCATATTGGTATTGTTACAGGAAAAGGTGAATTCAAATTAGAAGAAATTGATGAGAATAATACGAAATTTAATTGGGAAGAAACTCTTAAATTTCCTATATATTTAGGTGGTGTTATTGGTGAATTTTTTGGAGCACCTATTCTAAAATTAATATGGAGAAAAAATCTTAAAAATTTGAAAGAGTTGTTTTAATGAAAAAATTTATTTTATTAACTTTATCACTTATGGTTCTAACTCAATGTAGTCAAACAAACAGTATCGAAGATATTGAGGTAGATAATCCTTCTGATGAAACTACATTAGCATTAAATTATCAGGGCTTAGGAAAAACATCTGAAGAATTTGTATCAAATTGGAATAAACTTGTTAATACAATCTCAGAAGATGAAGATACAATTCTCTATTTCTCTATGAATCCTGATAATGTTAAATGGACATCAGAACAAAGGGAGGCACTATATTATAGTTTTGGAGACACTGGGGATGAAATGAACATAAACAATGTCTTCGTTCTAAATATGTTTATTACAGAAGATACAGTTTCTCGAATTGAATTTTTTGCTCCCTCTACGAATGATGAAGCTAATGCGCAACAAACAAAACTATTCTTCCTTTTAATACTTACATTATCTGATGATTCACTGGACAAAGATGGCAGAGAAGCAATTTTAACTAATCTTGGATTATATGATGACGTAAGTGATCCAAAACAGCTTGCTGGAAGTGTAACTAAAAATGGAATTCAATATATCCTAGAACCACTTGTACAAAATAATCTTTTGTTTGGGCTTTCTTTATATACTAGTTTTGCTGATACAAGCGGTACTAATTAAGTAGCAATAACTTCTACAACACCTGGAACTTTATCCATCAATATTCTTTCTATTCCACTCTTTAAAGTAGCTATAGAAAGTGGGCAACCCTGACAAGCTCCTAGCATGTCAATATTGACAACTCCATCCTTTACTGAAGCAAGTTTTATGTCTCCACCATCTGCTTGAACCGCTGGGCGGATGTACTCAATTGTTTCATTCAAAACTTCCATATCAATATCACTATTTTCATCCCTTTCTTTAAGGGTAGGAAATTCTATGTTGTTTTCATTATTCATATAATTTAATTATATTCTATTATTGAACCAATTGAGCTTAATGAAGAGACAATATCCTCATAGCCTCTATTTATATGCTCAATTCCTGTAATTTTTGACACACCATCAGCTTGAATCGCTGCTATTACTAAACTCGCTCCTGTCCTGATATCGGTTGAATTTACAGGAGCACCAGATAGTTGGTTTACTCCTTTAATCATTGCATGTTGCCAACCAGTTTGAATATTTGCTCCCATTCTTTGAACTTCAGGAATCCATTGAAATCTTTGATCGTAAACATTTTCAGTAATTATGGAAGTACCCACTGCTTTTAATAAAAGAGAGCCAAATACAGGCTGAAGGTCAGTTGCTACACCAGGAAATGGTAGCGTTGAAAGCTCTACTGCATTTAAATTACCTGTGTAAGCAATTTCTATTGAGTCTTTTTCAGTTTTTATTTCAGCACCAATTTCCTTAAACTTCTTTAATTCCATTGGCAAATTATTTGGATTAATTCCACAAACAGTACCTGAACCTTTAGTTGCAAGAAAAGCTGCTAAAAATGTACCTGCTGCAATTCTGTCTCCAACAACTTCATGGTCTGTTGGGTTTAAATTCTTTACTCCTTCAATTATTATCTCGCTAGTCCCTTCTCCAGTAATTTCTGCTCCCATTTTTTTTAGCATTTCTACTAAATCTACAATTTCAGGTTCTCTGGCAGCATTTTCTATTACTGTTTTTCCTTCTGCTAAAACTGCAGCTAATAGAGTATTCTCTGTTGCACCAACAGACGCATAAGGTAGATTTATTTCAACACCTTTAAGACCATCTGCTTTTCCTGTCAAAACACCATGCTCCAGAGAAAAATGTGCACCCATTTTTTCTAATGCATCTAAATGCATTTGAACAGGGCGGGGTCCTAATTCGTCACCTCCAGGGAATGCAATCTTGGCTTCCCCTTTTCTTGCGAGTAGTGGACCTAAAATAATAATCGAGGCTCTCATTTTCTGAACCAATTCATAAGGAGCTTCTATACCAATATTTGCTGGTGATTGAATGCTTAATTTATTTTCAGTTAGTTCTGTATTTATTCCTAGAACTTCAAGAACTTCCTGCATGTATAAAACATCAGCAATATTAGGAACGTTTGTAAGTGTGTATTCTCCTTCAGAAAGTATTGGCAAGACCATCTGTTTTAGTACAGCATTTTTTGCGCCTTTAACTTCTATCTCACCGTTTAATTGATGATTACCTTCTATTACTATATGTTTTTCCACTATCATTGATACTACTCAAAGATTTAAGTGTAACAATATTTTTTATGTCAGAAGCAATAGAAATTTATAAAGCTAACAACCATGAGGAAGCATCTTCCTGTTTGTCTAATCTAATAGCAAACAATATTTTAACTTCTGACAATGAAAATTATTCAATAGGACTATCTGGTGGGAATACTCCTCAACTTGCATACTCTATGATGCTTAGTGATATTAAGGATTTCTCTAATATTACCTTCTGGACTATAGATGACAGGTGGCTGCCCTTAACTGACGAAAATTCTAATCAAAAAATGATAAATTCTACCTTTGAGCAAACAGATGCAAAAATATTAAGCATTAAATATTCGGGTGATGATCCTTTGGAGGATGCAGAATTTTATTCTAAAAGTTTAAAAGAAAATATTAATAACTTTGATTCAGGAGTAATTGGTTTAGGTGATGATGGACATATCGCTTCTTTATTTCCAAATACAACTGGTCTAAATGAAAATGAAAAGTTATTTATCGCTAATGAGGTAAACATTATTTCAAAATGGAGAATTTCATCTACTTTTAAGTTATTAAGCAGTATCTCAAATCTATATTTATTAGTAACTGGAGAAAATAAAAAAGAGATACTAAATAAAGCTATAAATGGCTCTGGTTTACCAATTAATAAATTGCTTGAAATAAGAGATAATACAGTAATTATCACTGATCAGAATATATAAATATTAAACCTATATAGAGTGGAAAAGAGTCGCCTTTGTGTCAGTTTGAACCACTAACACTAAATCCTTCTACCCTGTTGGATGGTGACTCATGTTTTTTTTAATTAACTGGAAGGAAGTAAAGTGTTAGTTAAGAACTATCTTCAAATGTTACTTACTTCTGCTCTATGGGGTTCATCATTTCTACTTATGAAAATTGCACTAGTTGAACTCAATCCATTTCAGATATCTTTTTACAGGATATTTATAGGTATGGTATTCATGAATTTATTTATAACAAAAATCGAAAAATTAAATGGAAAAGATCATCTTAATATAGCTTTGGTAGGCCTACTTTGGATGTCACTACCTTTTTATCTTTTTGCTGCATCTGAGGAAACAATTTCATCAAGCCTTGCGGGACTAATAAATGGATCAACACCAATATTTATAAGTATTGTAGGTGTTTTATTCTTTTCACAAAAAATCACTAACACTCAAAAATTTTACCTTATATTAGGTTTTGCTGGAATCTATGTTCTTTCATTTGGATTAAATAAGATAAATATAAACCTTGAAGTAGGAACATATTTAGCATTGATAGCTTCAATAAGTTATGGCTTTGCAGCAAATATTGTCCAACCTCTAATTAAAAAATTCGGAGCTCTAAACGTTTTAAAGATTGCTTTAAGATACGGAAGTATATTTTCATTTATTTTATTTTCATTAAATTCGAATGTTTTAATCCCTACAGTTGGTGAATCTCTCTTTCCAATACTCCTATTAGGGATTGGTAGCAGTGGAATAGCGTTTTTTTCTTTTTACAAACTGATTGATGATGTTGGTTCAATTATTGGTTCAATTACAATCTATCTTGTTCCTATTTTTTCTATCTTTTTTGGTTTTATATTTTTAAATGAAGAAACAACCTTTATACAAATAATTGGAATTGGAACAATTATTTTTTCTGCTTACATGTTTTCAAATAAAGAACCAGAGTTTTTAGGTTGAACAAATGTTGCTTCAGAAACTGCTGCCAAATCTCCATTATCTAAATAGAGTTCTGCTTTATAAATAGAAGCTTTTTCATTTGTTGAATCTCGCCATGCTATAGATTTAACATATTTAGATGAAGTATTAACAGGTTTAATATACTTAGCCTTAAATTCTTTTGTAACTACTCGTTCTCCAAGCATAAAACTTAAAGGACCCATTACTACATCCATCCATGAATCTATAATTCCTCCCAGTGTTGAATCCATAGGATTAAAATATTTATCCTGAACAGGAAATTTACAAATTAATTTATCCTCTTCCTTTATGAATTCTATAAATTCGCCATTTAGCTCTTTATAAATATTAGGAACAGGTAAAGCTCCCCATGTACGGTCTTTCATAATTAAATTATTTTAGTAAAGATAAAAAATAAGCTGTCTTGAATTAATCAAGACAGCTTATACAGGGTAATGAGTTACACTTATAAATTTAGTTAAAGAGTGTGACAGATTTATCTGCCCTTTGGATGCCAAACAGTTTTTGTTTCTATAAATGGCAATATAGAACTTAGTCCATCTTCACTTGGTAGATGAAATATTCTTTTCACTGATGTTGATGCATTTTCATTAATTATTTTTAGCATTTCTTTATTTAACTTCTTATAAGAAACGAGAGTATTAATTTCGACATGTCTACTCGCATCATCTAGTACGTTCGAAAAATTACCTGAAAGTAAGTTTAATGCACCCGACGGTAAGTCTGAATTATTAATATCTTCAGAAAGTTTCAATGCGAGAACTGCATTGTTTTCTGATAAATTTATCACAGAGCAACCAATTGATAAGGCAGGAAGGAAAGAGCGTACTAATTTATCTATAGAAACTTCAGTTGAGTTTAAAGAAAAGACAACGCCTATTGGCTCTTGATGTGAAATATTAAAATACTCACCGACAACAGGATTTAGATTTCCAGTAAGTTGTTCCCATTTATCAGCTAATCCTGCATACCAAACAATAGTATTAATAGCATTATCAATATCCTTATTAGCAGCTGGTTTTGTAAGACCATGATCTAAAAGTATTTCAACATAGCTATCTCTATTTCCTTCTATCATTTCAGATAGTCTGTAAATTATTTGTGTTCTGTTGTATTGACTAAGTTTATTCCAACTATCAAAACCTTTTTTAGAAGAAGTTACAGCATCACGAAGGTCTTTTTTAGAAGTAAGAGGTAATTCATAGCTTTCACTCTTTAGCTGAACTGTGTAAGTTTTACCTGACTCAGATCTTACATAATTTCCATCTACATAATTTTTGTATGTTTTTTTTATTTCTGTCATGATCGAACCTTTAAATATGAAAGTAGTCCGTGCCTACCTCCTTCTCTTCCAAACCCTGACTCCTTATAACCTCCAAAAGGTGAAGATGGATCAAATTTATTAAATGTGTTAGCCCAAATAACCCCAGCATCTAATCTATCTGCAGTCCATAATATTTTGGATCCTTTTTCTGTCCAGATGCCAGCTGATAGACCATACTCTGTGTTATTTGCAATCTCTACTGCCTCTTCAGGAGTTCTAAAAGTTAAAGTAGTTAATACAGGACCAAAAATTTCTTCTCTTGCGATATTATATGATGGCTGAACATTTGTAAACAAACTAGGTTTATACCAATATCCAGTAGAAGGAAGCTCACATTCAATTTGAAACAATTCTCCACCATCATTTACACCATCATTAACTAATGAGGTAATCTTTTCAAGCTGTTCTTTAGAGTTGATAGCACCAATATCTGTATTCTTATCTAGAGGATTACCTACTCTTAATGTCTGCATTCTTTTTTCTAGTTTATTTATAAACTCATCATGAATATCTTCTTGGAGTAATAACCTACTTCCTGCGCAACATACATGTCCTTGATTGAAAAATATACCGTTCACGACACCTTCCACTGCTTGATCTAGGGCAGCATCGTTATAAACAATATTTGCTGCTTTACCTCCTAATTCAAGAGTTAAACCTATATCTCTTTCACCGACAGCGTTCTGAATATATTTTCCAACAGATGTAGAGCCTGTAAATGCAATTTTTGAAATACCTTCATGATTAACTAATTCTGCACCTGTTGTTCCATCTCCAGTAACTAGATTGAAGACACCCTTAGGAAGACCTACTTCTTCACATAGTTCAGCAAATAACAAAGCAGTTAAAGGAGTTGTTTCAGCAGGTTTTAATACAACTGTGTTTCCAGTTGCTAGAGCTGGTGCAACCTTCCAAGCAAGCATAAGTAAAGGAAAATTCCAAGGAATAATCTGACCAACAACCCCGTAAGGCTTCATCTCCTTTGTCCCCCATGAAATATCTAATTTATCTGCCCATCCTGCAAAATAGAAAAAGTTAGAAGCTACTTGAGGTAAATCAAAATCTCTTGATTCCTTTATTGGTTTTCCTCCGTCCATACTTTCTAAGACAGCAAACTCTCTTGACCTCTCTTGTATTAATCTTGCTAATTTATATAGATATTTAGCTCTTTCGCTAGGTGCAGTTTTTGACCATATTTTAAATCCTTCTTTGGCAGAATTTACTGCTTTATCAACATCTTTTTCGTTCCCAATTGATATTGAAGCTAATACTTCTTCAGTAGATGGAGATACTGTTTTTAGATAGTTTTTAGAATTTGGTGTTGAGAATTTACCATCAATAAAATGGCCGTACTTAGATTGGATAGATACAATGCTATCCGACTCTATAGATTCTGCATATTCCCATTTATCCATATTTAACCCCTTGGAAAATAATAACTAGATTGGTAGGCATTAGTTTTAAGTTTTCTTATTTGTTTTAATACGTCATCTAATAAACTTGAAGCTCCAAACCTAAAATAATCAGCATCTAGCCAGTCCTCTCCTAGCTCTTCTTTAATAATAATTAAATATCTAATTGCATCTTTAGAATCTCTAATTCCTCCAGCTACTTTTATTCCTGCACTAAAACCAGTACTTTCTTTAAACTCATATACTGCTTTTGCCATAACTAAGCAGGCTTCTTTTGAAGAGCCATTAGATATTTTTCCAGTTGAAGTTTTAATGAAGTCAGAACCAGCAGCTAATGCTAGCAAACTTGCTTTTTTAATATTTTCATATGTTCTTAACTCCCCAACTTCGAGAATTGTTTTTAAATGTTTATCTCCACAGGCTTCCTTTAGTGAAACTATTTCATCAAATACTTTTCTATAATCACCCTCAAAAAAAGCTTTCCTATTAATAACTATGTCTATCTCATCAGCACCTTCATCAATTGCATATTTTGTATCAAGTAATTTAGATTCCAGGGGAACTTGGCCACTTGGGAAATATGATGATACAGAAGCTACTTTTACATTAGAAGATCCTATTATCTCTTTTGCTGTTGAAACTAATGATGGGTATACACATACAGCAGCAGCACTTGGAACATTTTCATCTGCTGGATCAGGTCTCATTGCTTTTGCTGTCATCTGTAGAACTTTACCTTCTGTGTCCTCTCCTTCTAATGTCGTTAAATCACACATTGAAACAATGTAATTAAGTGCTTGAAGTTTTGACTCTCTCTTGATACTTCTAGTAGACAAGGAGCTTACTCTCTCTTTAACTCCTATTTCGTCTACTTTTACACCATCAAGTAATTCAACTGTAGAAGCCCAGGTAAAAGGGGCGGCTAAAGTTTGTTCATTAATATTGGTCATTATTCAATGGTAAATGGAAGATGGGTTTATTAACAGAGAATTTTTTTATACATAGTTCATAAAAGTTAGATGATTATTAACTAAATGTTTCATTATTGTTTCTTAAAAGTCTATTCTTATAGAAGCATGTCAAAAAATATTCTAGTTTGTGTTGCGTGGCCATATGCGAGTGGATCCAGGCATTTAGGTCATATAGGTGGTGCGTATTTACCTGCTGATATCTTTGCCAGATATCACAGAATAATAGAAAATAATGTTCTAATGGTTTCAGGCAGTGATGCTCATGGAACACCTATTACTGTTCGTGCAGACGAAGAAGGTGTAACACCAATTGATATTGTAGAAAAATATCACCATGAATTTTTAGGTTACTGGGATAAGTTATCAATATCTTGGGATAACTATACAACAACAATGACTGAGAACCATAAAGAGGTTGTGCAGGATATATTTTTAAAATTATTAGAAAAAGAATATATATATAAAAAAAAGACCCTACAAGCATATGATTCAAGTGAAGAGAGGTTCCTTCCTGATAGATATGTTGAAGGAACGTGTCCTAAATGTGACTATAAATCTGCAAGAGGCGATCAGTGTGATAGTTGTAGCTCAACATTAGATCCTGAAGAATTAATAAATCCTAAAAGTAAAATTTCTGGAAATGAAGCTGAGTTTAAAGAAACTGAGCATTTCTTCTTAAAATTGAGTGCTGTTAGTGAAGAGCTACTACCCTGGCTCGAAACAAAAGATGATTGGAGGCCTCATGTAATAAATTGGGCTAAATCATTTGTGAAAGAAGGGTTGCAAGACAGAGCTATAACCAGAGACCTAGATTGGGGAATTGAAATACCTGTTGATGATTTAGGAGATGGAAAGAAAATTTATGTTTGGTTTGAAGCAGTGATTGGATACCTCTCAGCTTCTATCGAGTGGGCATCAAAGGAAGATGGGAGAGATTGGAAAGAATGGTGGAAAAAAGAAGAATCTGAATCATATTATTTTATTGGTAAGGACAACGTCCCTTTTCATTCAGTAATCTGGCCTGCAATTTTAGTTGCATATGGAGATTTAAATTTACCTACAAATGTTCCAGCAAATCAATACATATTAATAAAAGGAGAAAAAGCTTCTGCTAGTAGGAGTGTAGGTAAAACCCTTTCAGAGTATTTGGATGAATGGGAACCTGATGCAATTAGATACACGTTAGCATCTGTACTTCCTGAACAAGCTGATTCAGAATTAAGTGAAAGTGAAATGATTAGAAGGAATAATGAAGAATTAGTGGCAACGTGGGGTAATTTAGTACAAAGAGTATTTAAACAAATTGAAAATAACATTGAGAATATCTCAAATGCTTCTTCTGAAACTGACGTCGATAGTGCACTTCTAAAATTGGGAGAAGAAGCATATAAAACTGTTGGTAGCCATATAGAAAATATCGAACTAAAGAACGCATTGCAAGAAGCTATGCGTTATGTATCAAAAGTTAATATTTACCTAAACGAGACAGAACCATGGAAGATAATTAAGGAAGATAATGAACGAGCTTCAAGAATTCTCTACACTGCATTAACCGCTATAGACACCTGTGCAAACTTACTTTACCCATTTATGCCTTCTACTAGTGAAAAAGTAAGGACTGCTATTCCAAAAGATAGTGAAGACAAATGGAGTGTAAATTCAATAAAAATTGGCACCCAAATAGAACCTATCGGTCACCTATTTAAAAAGTTTGATTAAGACTTAGAGTCTTTAAATACCTTATCTATCTCATCAATCATAGAAAGTAACTCTTCTCCGACTGCTGGGTCTTCTGTTTTCTTTGCTTCGCCAGCTTTCTTTGTTGCATTCCAAAATAAATCATGAAGATTAGGGTATTTCTCTAAATGTTCTGGTTTAAAGTAATCTGTCCACAAAACCCATAGATGATGCTTAACTTCCTCTGCTCTTTCTTCTTTGATAGTGACACATCTTTGTTTGAAACTTGCGTCATCTGATTCGTGGTATTTTTTAGCTGCGTTTAATACTGACTCAGCTTCAATTCTTGCTTGTGCTGGATCGTAAACACCACAAGGTAAGTCACAATGTGCATAAGCCACATAAGTTGGTTTAAATAACTTCATAAATCTCCTTTAATTATCTATTATTAACTTTAGTAATAAAATAAAAATGATTAAAAGTATCTTTAGATTATTAAATTTTAGAACCATACTCATAGTGGTTCTGTATCTTCTGTTCAAAAATGAAAATAAGACTATAAGAGCCTATGAAATTAAAGAAGAAAGCATGAAACCAGCCTTATTGCCTGAAGAATATGTACTTTCGATGAAATTAAATGAAACACCAAAGCGCGGAGACATAGTAATTTTCACAAATGAAGAAAAAAGTATAGATGTAATTAAAAGAGTTATTGGGCTTCCTAATGAAATAGTTTCGTCGTCTGACGGCTCAATAGTGATTAATTCAGAAAAAATAGAAGATGAGTGGGCAAAGGACTTAACTGATGATTTTGTATCTGTTGAATTAGCTGATGATGAAATTTTTGTACTTGGGGATCAGCGTAATTTATCTACAAGTGACTCAAGAACTCTTGGGCCGATTAAATATGAAGAATGCTGGAAGCTTAAAGTAAGATACTGGCCTTATCACAGATTCAAGATTTATGAGTAGTCTTTTTTGTACCTGGTGTAATGCTGAAATGGCTTATCTTCATGGGCATGGTGCATGTATTAATAATTCGTGTGCAATGTTTGGGTTAAACCAAGCTGAATGTTGTTCTGGCGAAAATATGAATAACTGCAACGAAATCCAAAAAATCAAATCGAATTAACTAGGAAAAGATTAAAATATAAATTATGGATAACAAAGAACCATCATTAGAAAATAAAACAGTTGAATCTATCCCAGCAATAACAATTAGATTTGCTGGAGACTCTGGTGATGGTATGCAACTTGTTGGTACACGATTTACTGATACTTCTGCAGTGTTCGGTAATGACTTGGCTACCTTGCCTTCTTTCCCAGCAGAGATAAGGGCTCCTCAAGGGACTATAGCTGGTGTGTCTTCATTCCAAGTTCAAATTGCAGATTTTGATATTTTAACTCCTGGAGATAATCCAGAAGTTTTAGTTGCTATGAATCCTGCTGCTCTAAAAGCTCACTTACATGATTTAACTCCAAATGGAATGTTGATACTAAACGAAGATGCATTCGAAGAAAAAAATATTCAAAAAGCAGGTTACAAAGTTGATCCAAGAACCTCTGGTGAATTAGATTCTTACAGAGTTTTCGAGGTCCCTATGGAAAAATTAACAAAAGAAGCTTTAGAAGACTCCGAGATTTCCGGAAGAGCTGTTCTTAGATCAAAAAATATGGTGGCTTTGGGATTAATTTCATGGGTTTTCAATAGACCTTTAGAGGATACAGAAAATTGGTTAAATGAAAAATTCAAAAAACTTCCTGAAGTAGCTGACGCAAATATAAAAGCGCTTAAAATTGGCTACAACTTTGGAATAACAGTTGAAGCCTTCCATCATACTTATGTAGTTGATAAAGCAAAACTTCCTGAAGGTGAATATACAAACATAAATGGAAATATTGGATTAAGTTGGGGCCTAATAACAGGAGCAAGACAAGCTGGGTTGGAATTATTTTATGCTAGCTACCCAATTACTCCAGCTTCAGACGTACTGCATGAACTTTCTAAACATAAAAACTTTGATACAATAACTTTCCAAGCTGAGGATGAGATAGCTGCTGCAGCTGCAGCTGTTGGGGCGTCTTTTTCAGGTAAACTTGCTGTAACTGGAACCAGCGGTCCTGGACTAGCTTTAAAAAGTGAGACTATCTCTCTAGCGGTTTCTACTGAATTACCTTTAATCGTTGTTAATGTACAAAGAGGTGGCCCGTCAACAGGTTTGCCAACAAAACCTGAACAATCAGATTTAATGTTCTCAATTTACGGTAGACATGGAGAATCACCACTTCCAGTATTAGCGGTTAGATCACCTTCACATGCTTTTATGACTGCAATAGAAGCAGCCAGAGTTGCCTTAAAGTACATGACACCTGTTATCTTACTTTCTGATAATTATGTAGCTACAGGCTCAGAGCCATGGAAACTACCTGCAATTGGAGATCTTCCTACACTCGACAATAATTTAACAACCTCTATCAATACTGAGGAAGGCTTTATGCCATACCATAGAGACGTAAACACTT
>Ga0208408_1000403_pt1 | contig 29378 bp, 34 predicted proteins | sample ETNtaG_4_FD_185776 | JGI IMG/M metagenome (GOLD analysis project Ga0208408, IMG submission 185776) | Marine microbial and viral communities from oxygen minimum zone, Eastern Pacific Ocean - ETNP201406SV67 (SPAdes) (version 2) | ecosystem: Environmental > Aquatic > Marine > Oceanic ... | reverse complement strand
AAACAATTAAAGAAGATTATTCAAAACCATTTTGTTTCTTAATGGACGCATCAATGTTAGGTGTTGGTGTAGGTTTTGATGTAAAAGGTGCTGGTGAAATAATTGTTAAAGGTATTGATAACGATAGGGATTTAACAACTTTTCAGATTCCAGACACAAGAGAAGGTTGGGTGGATTCATTAAGGTTATTATTAGAGAGTTATTTTCATGGTTCACAGCCAGTAGAATTTGATTATAGTTTAATTAGAGATGAGGGTGTACCAATCAAAGGATTCGGTGGAGTATCATCAGGACCTGAACCACTAAAAGAAGTTCACGAAGATATTAGAAAAGTATTAGAAAGGAATAGTGGTGAACCAATTACAACTACTACAATTGTTGATATTATGAATCTTATAGGTAAATGTGTAGTAGCAGGTAATGTAAGACGAACAGCAGAGATTGTGTTCGGTGATCCACATGATGAAGAATATTTAGATTTAAAGAATTATAAAGTTAATAAACATAGAGAGCAATTTGGGTGGACTTCAAATAATTCAGTTTTTGCTGAATTAGGTATGGACTATTCAGACATTTGTAAAAGAATAGTAGACAATGGAGAACCTGGATTAGCATGGTTAGAAAATATGAGACACTTTTCTCGTATGAAGAATGGTGGAGATGATGTAGACCACAGAGTTGCAGGTGGAAATCCATGTTTAGAACAATCGTTAGAGAGTTATGAGTTATGTTGTTTAGTAGAAACATTTCCAAATAATCATGATTCATATGAGGATTATTCTCGTACATTAAAATATGCTTATTTATACGCCAAAACCGTAACACTTGGTAGAACACATTGGAGTGATACAAACAGAGTTATGTTGAGAAATAGAAGAATTGGATGTAGTGTTAGTGGAGTAGCACAATTCATTACTAATAATGGATTAGATGCATTACGAAATTGGTTGGAAGATGGATATGATGTTATACAAGAGTGGGATAAAGTTTATTCAGATTGGTTTGCAGTACCTAAGTCTATTAAGACTACAAGTGTAAAACCAAGTGGAACGGTTTCATTATTGGCAGGAGCAACACCAGGATTACATTATCCAGAGAGTAGATTTTATATTAGAAGAGTTAGGTTATCAGTTAACTCTGACCTGATACAGCCATTGAAAAGGGCAGGTTACAAATTAGAACCAGCATTTGGTTCAGAGAAAACAACATTAGTTGTAGAAGTGCCAGTAGATGTAGGTGAGGGGATTAGAACTGCGGCTGAATTATCAATCTGGGAACAGTTTAGTTTAGCCGCATTCTTACAACGACATTGGGCAGATAACCAAGTTAGTTGTACAGCTACATTCAATCCTGAAACAGAAGCTGAAGAACTACCATATGTGTTGAATTATTTTCAATACAGATTAAAAGGGATTTCACTATTACCAAGACATGATTATGGAGCTTACAAACAAATGCCATATGAAGCAATAGATGAAAAGTTATATAACAAGAAATTAAAAAAACTAAAACCACTTTCGTTTGGAGTAATTAAAAACGAAGAGGCAGAAATAGATAAATTTTGTAATAATGATTCGTGTGAGATACCACCATTAAGTGGAGATAACGATGATCAAGAATATGCAAATTAAGATTTCACATACCCGAATAGGCAGTTGACGCACCTATGAAAAAATGCGTCTTAACACACAAACAGAGGAGATTATAAATGAAAATATATAATCTATTAGTATCAATTATGATGACAACTGGATTGTTCGCACAATCTATAACTGGACTTGTAACTGATTCTAACACAAATCCTTTGGATGGAGCAAATATAGTAGTAGAGGGAACGGACTTAGGAGCAGTAGCTAGTGTAAACGGCTTCTACTCAATTAAAGTTGATTCTGGAACTTATACTATTACCGCTACATTCATCGGATATTCATCTCTATCTCAAAAGGTAGATGTGGGTGGAGAAGATGTAAATGTTGATTTTGCTTTAGCAATTGATGCAGTTACATTGTCAGACATCGAAGTTTTGGCTTCAAGGGCTGACGAAAAAACACCTGTTGCATACACTACAGTTAGTAAAGAAGAACTTGAGTTTCGTCTTGGTTCACAAGATATTCCAATGTCTTTGAATGCTACACCAAGTGTATATGCAACACAACAAGGTGGTGGTGCGGGTGATGCTCGTATTAATGTTCGTGGGTTTAATCAGAGGAATATAGCAGTAATGATTAACGGAGTTCCCCAGAATGATATGGAGAACGGATGGGTCTATTGGTCTAATTGGGATGGTGTTGCAGATGCAGCCCAATCAATTCAGATGCAAAGAGGACTATCTGCTGTTAATTTAGCTGCCCCTTCCATTGGTGGAACTATGAACATAATCACAGACCCTGCTTCTTATGAAAAAGGTGGGAAGTTTAAACAGGAAAGTGGTGCAGGTGGTTTTCTAAAAACTACTCTGAATTATAATAGTGGACTTATTGGTGATAAATTCGCCTTGAGTGGTGCTATTGTACGAAAAACAGGTGATGGTCTTATCGACAAAACATGGACAGATGCATGGGCTTATTATTTAGGTTCAAGTTATCAAGTGAATGAAGATCATCGATTGGAATTATACGCAATCGGTGCTCCACAGCGACATGGACAGAATCTATACAAACAGAATATTGGTGCTTATGACGCTGATTTTGCTGCAAGTGTAGATGGATATGATGAAACCGCACTTGGAGAAGATGGTAAGTTCAAGGATGTTGGACGATTCTTCAATCAAAACTGGTCTCCAGTAGATGCTTCATATACAGGTAAACAATACTGGTATATGTATGGTGTTGGTGGACTATTTGATAGTGGATTGGCAGACAGACATGACCCCAACTTCTTAAATGAGAGAGAAAATTACTTTCATAAACCATTGGTTAACTTAAACCATTTTTGGGCTATCGATGATAAGACAAGCTTAAGTTCTGTCTTTTATTGGAGTGGTGGTTCAGGTGGTGGTACAGGTACTTATGGTAGGATTCCTACTTTAGATGCCGATGGTACTTTAGGTGGAGAAAACTATAAATTCTATTATGGTCGCTCTCCCTGGACTCGTGATTGGAATACTCTTATCGCATATAACTCAGGTGATTCTGATACAGTATATGTTGATAAAAGAGCACTTCCAAGAACACATGGTGAAGGTAATAATCAATCAGTTGGTATTCTAAGAAATAGTATTAATCGTCAAGATACATACGGTGTAATTTCTAAACTTAATTACGATATTAGTGATGAGTTAAAAATACAAGTAGGTATAGATTGGAGAACTGCGGGTATCGAACATGCTCGTGAAGTTCGCGATTTACTTGGTGGTGATTACTATATGGATTATGCTGATGATAACTCTCCTGATGGTAAACGAGTTGAATTAGGTGATATAATCGCTTATCATAACTCAACTACAGTTGACTGGTTAGGTGGATTTGTACAAGGTAATTATACAAAAGATAATTTAAATCTATATGGTATGGGTGGATTATCAAGTATTAAGTATTCTTACCAAGACCATTTTACAGTTGCAAATGAAGTTGTAGATGCTGATGCTATCTATACGATGCAATTCAAAGGTGGAGCAATGTACGACATAGATGACAATGTTAGTCTTTTTGGTAACTTTGGCTATGTTGAAAAACCACCAATCATGGATAATGTAATTTACTATGATGGTACGGTTGCTTCTGATCCAACGAATGAAAGTTTCATTAGTACAGAGGCTGGAGTCAATTTCAAATCTGATAAATTCGCAGTTAAAGCGGGTGTTTATAATACAGATTGGAAAGACAGAAACCTTACTAAAGCTGTAACCACAGGTCAAGGTGATTCAGGTGATACTGATGTTATCTTCTTAACAGGTATTAATCAAAAACATCAAGGTTTAGAAGTAGAAGCTTCTACACAATTACACAAGATGGTTAGTTTAACGGCTGCCGTAAGTCTTGGTACTTGGAAGTTTGATGGTGATGCAAGTGGTAAATATCAATCAAATGAATATGATGAAAACGGTAATGTAACGGGTTTAACCGCTACAGATTATCAATACGCTCTTAACGGATTGTTTGTTGGTGATCAACCACAGACATCATATGCACTTGGTGCTACCATTACACCTGTAAAGGGATTAGCAATTTCAGCACTATGGAATTCTTATGAAAAGAACTATAGTGATTGGAGTCCTGATGCTCGAGAGTATGATGGTTCAGATGAAGACGCTGACAGAGAACAAGTATGGCAAGCACCTGGATATTCTAAGGTGGACTTACATGCTTCATATAAACTACCAGTTAGTGGATATGATATATCTTTATTCGCTCATGTGTTTAACGCATTGGATGAAGTATATGTACAAGACGCTGTTGATCATAGTCAATACAACAGTTATGGAGATAAAGTACACGCAGCTCATAATGCTGAAGTATTTCTTGGTACACCAAGATACTTTAACTTAGGGTTAAGTGTTAATTTCTAAAATAGTATTTAGGGGGATAGTTCAATATTATCCCCCTTCTACTTAAAAAAAGGCTTGACTCATATAGGGTTTTGTTGTTATATTAAGACACATTAAATTGGAGAATTACAAGGTTGTATCAATCGATTTATTTCGAAGTTCGTAGACAAAAAATTCATCTTTGGGATGATAAAAGGGGTTATCTTATAATCCCATATAAAAAGTACGCTTATATAAAAAATTCAACAGGACAACACTTTACACTTGATGGTGATAAAGTTAAAAAGATTTTTAAATGGGAAGATAAAACTCCTGGATTACACGAAAGTGATGTACCACAAACTACAAGATTTTTAGTAGACCAATATACTGATTCGGATGAAGTATCAGTAGGACATAGAAAAGTATTTTTTGATATTGAGGTAGAAGTAACAGACGGATTTCCTGATCCATTGAAAGCTCCAAATAAAATAACATCAATTGCATTATATGATGAGATAACTAAAACATATTTTGCGTATGTATTGGATGAGAAAAAACAACTTCAGAATTATACAAAAGATGATAAGATAGTTGAGTTCTTTACTACAGAATATGAATTATTAACTTCATTTTTTAGAAAGTATTCAGAAATACAACCAACAATATTAAGTGGATGGAATAGTGATAGTTTTGATGTTCCTTATCTATATAATAGAGCAGTAAGAGTATTGGGTAAAGATGTAGCAACTATGTTATCACCAATTGGACAAATTTATTATAGTGAATACAAGAAAAAGTATACTATTGCTGGTGTTAATCAAATGGATTATTTACATTTATATAGAAAGTTTTCACCAATACAACAATCAAGTTATCGGTTAGATTACATTGGTGAAGTTGAAGTTGGTATGAAAAAGATAGATTATGAAGGAACACTTAATGATTTATATGAAAAAGATTTAGAGAAGTTTGTTAAATATAATATACGAGATGTTGAAATACTTGCTGAATTAGATGATAAGTTAGATTTTATTGATATTGCTCGTGGTATAGCTCATATTGGTCATGTACCATATGAAGATGTGTTTATGAGTTCAAGATATTTAGAGGGAGCTATCTTAGTATATCTGAAAAAGATTGGTGTGGTGGCACCCAATAAACCACCAAGACCTAAAAAGATTGAAGATAAATTTGCAGGTGCTTATGTACAATCACCACAAAGAGGAAGACACGAATGGGTATTTGACTTGGATATTACATCAATGTATCCAAGTGTTATTCGTTCATTGAATATTTCACCTGAAACCAAAGTTGGTAAGATTGACGAATGGAATGCAGATGATTTTATAAAGACTAACCATCAACAAACATATCAAGTTAAAAATAGAAATGGAAAAAAAGTAGGTAAATTATCTGAAGTAGAATTAAAAGATTATTTAGAAAGTCAAAAAATAAGTATATCAAGTAATGGTATAATATATCGTACAGACAAACAAGGATTGATTCCAGCACTTTTATCAAAGTGGTTTAATGAACGAGTAGAGATGAGAAAACTTGTTAAAAAGTTTCATGAACAAGGTGATAAAAAGAAAGAAGAATATTTCGATAGACGACAATACTTACAGAAGATATTATTAAATTCATTATATGGTGTATTGGGATTACCAGTATTTAGATTTTATGATATTGATAATGCAGAAGCAACCACACTTACAGGACAATCATTGATTAAGTTTAGTAAAAAGATAACTAATCATTTCTATAATAAAGAATTGGGAACAAATGAAGACTATGTTATTTATATTGATACAGACTCTATTTTCGCATCAGCAGTTCCATTGATTGAGAATAGATATCCAAATGAAAAGTTATCCGAAACAATGATGACTCAAAGAATTATGGAAGTGTGTGGTGAAGTACAAGATTATTTAAATCAAAGTTATGATTATTTTGCTAAAAAGTTTTTAAATATAGATGATCATGTATTTGATATTAAACAAGAAGTTATTGCTAAGACAGCATTGTTTATTGTGAAGAAACGATATGGATTAAATATTATTAATGATGCTGGTAGAAAAGTAAATAAGTTACAAGTAAAGGGATTGGATACGGTTCGTAGTAATTTTGCAATCGCTATGAAAGAATTATTAGGACAAGTTTTACAAGATATATTGGCAAAAGTACCTAAAGAAAAAATTGATGAGAGAATTAGTATTTTTAAAAGGAATATGAATAATTTACATTTTGATGTTATGGCAAATCCAATCGGAGTAAAAGGTATTGGAAAGTATATTGAACGAGATGAAGAGAGTTCATTTGCTAAATACAAGAAAGGTGCTCCAGTTCATGTTAAAGCGGCTATAAATTACAATTCATTATTAGATTATTGGTATGAGGGTAGAAAATATGAAAAGATTACTAATGGTAGCAAAATAAAATGGGTTTATTTAAAAGATAATGAGTTTGGATTTGATACCATAGCATACAAGGGATATGAAGACCCAAGAGAAATTTTAGATTTAATCAAAAATAAGATAGATAGTAGTAGAATGTTTGAACAGGCTTTAAAGAAAAAAATAGGAATGTTCTATGAAAGTATGGGTTGGGAAGCAGTAGTTGATAAACAACAATCTATTGAAAGATTTTTTTGATTTTGAGGATTCTTATATATATGTATATATAGAGACAATTAACAATTAACAAATAGGAAAAAGGTTATGAATAAAACACAACTAATTAGATATATTAATAAATACGCACTTGGTGGAGAGATTAAATCTGTTAAGTGGGTTAGTGATGGTACAAAATTGTCAACAAGGTTTATCTCAGGAGATAAGTCAGTAGTTGGTAGTGTATTAGTAGATAAATTCTCTGGAGTTGATCCATCAGAATTAGGTGTCTATAATACACCACAACTTGTAGCACTATTATCAGTATTAAGTGATGATGTAGAATTTAAACTAACATCTTCAGGAGATAAGTTTATTAGTATTGATATGACGGATACTAAATACAATACTAAGTCAAAGTATATGTTGAGTGATTTAAGTGTTATACCAACACCACCAGCATTGAAAAACTTACCAAGTGAATTTGATTTAGATATTAAAGTAAATTCTTACTTTATAAACACATTCATTATGGGTAAGGGAGCTCTTACTGATAGTGAATCATTTACAATAATAACAAAAGATGGAAAGGTTAGTGTTGTTATAGGTTATAGTAATGTTGCAAGTAATCGTATTACAATTCCAGTTGAAGTTGAAGAGTATGTTGAACTTGAACCAATATCATTTAACGCTACAATGTTTGCAAATATATTAAGTGCAAATAAAGAGTGTACAAGTGCTTCATTGAAAATCAGTAAATCTGGTTTGAGTAAAATAAACTTCAATGTGGATGAATACAAATCAGAATATTACTTAGTGGCAACACAACAAGTAAGTTAAGGTGTATTTAGATTATTTTGATAAATTCTTAAATATGAAACCATATCTTTCAATTGATGAAGGAGAATGGAAATACATAAAAGAAACATTTGACAAACAAGATGTCAAAGAGAGTCTTGCAAAAGTTGCAATGACTTATGGGATACCGTATGCTCTAATTTCAGAGAATGATGCCTACAAGGATTTAATGAAACTTAAAGGTATGAGACATAATGAAATTTTAGTTGATGGTACTTGGTTTGCTCGAGAAGGTTCAGAATATAAATATGATTTATCTTTTCAAGGTAAACAACAATACTTTAGAAGAATCAATACAGGAAATGGTTCAAGTAATTATTTTCAACAAAAGAATAGATGGAGTGTAGATGGAACTATTGCTCCAGGTCCAGAAAGAACTTGGAAAACTGAAAAGTTTATGGTAAGTTTAATGGGAGCAGCCTATACTTTAAAATTACCTAAAATAAATCGTAGTGTATTGAGAACCATGATTGGATTGAGAAAGTATATTTGTTCTCAGTTTAAACCAAATGTGGCAAAAGTATTATATGATAAGTTAGGTAGTGAAAACATATTAGACTTTAGTGCAGGTTGGGGAGATAGATTGGCAGGATTCTATGGTAGTGAAACAGGTAAATATTATCTTGGAATAGACCCACGAAAAGAAAATCATCCGATATACAAGGAACAGAAAGATTTCTATAATACACATAGAAATATGTTTTTTGAAGTTGATAAGGATTGTGAGTTTATAGAATCACCAGCAGAAGATGTAGATTTTGAAGAGTATGAAGATATGTTTGATACGGTATTTACTTCACCACCATATTTTGGAGTTGAAAGATATAGTTATGATGATACTCAAAGTTGGGTTAGATATAAAACTATTGATGAATGGAATGAACAATTTTTACAGAAAACTCTTAAAAAATTATGGGTTTCTATAAAGAGTGGTGGATATTTATTAGTGAACATAAGTGATGTTTATGCGAGTAGTGGAGCAAAACAAAAGAGATTAAATTCTCATGGTAAGAAATGGTTAGAGATTTGTAATCCTATGAATGATTTTCTATCTACATTCCACGACTCGGAATATCAAGGTTGTATTGGAATGGAAATGGCACAGAGACCAAATAGTGGTGGAGCTGGAACGGCTTCGGATAATAGATTTACAGAAGAATCACTACAATTAGCACAAGAAACAAACGGAAAAACATTTTGTGAACCAATTTGGATATGGAAAAAGTTATAATGGAAGAAATTAAAAATAGTTTATGGGTAGAAAAGTATCGGCCTTCGAATCTTGACACTTACATTGGGAATGAACATCTCAAGAGTAAAGTCAAGGTGTATTTGGAGAGTGGAGACTTACCACACCTTTTATTGTTTGGAAGGGCTGGTACAGGTAAGACCACTCTCGCTAAATTACTCGTTAATAATATAGATTGTGATTATCTGTATATTAATGCGTCAGACGAGAATAGTGTAGAAGTAGTAAGAGAGAAAGTTAAGAACTTTGCCTCAACACTTGGATTCCAAGATATGAAAGTGATTATCTTGGACGAGTGTGATTACATTACACCAAATGCTCAAGCTGCATTAAGAAACCTAATGGAAACATTTAGTAAACATTGTAGGTTTATCTTAACTTGTAATTTCGTTGAGAGAATCATAGACCCAATTCAATCAAGATGTCAATCATTTCAGATTATACCACCAGATAGGAAACAAGTTGCACTTCATGTTTCAAATATTTTAAAGAATGAAAAGGTGGATGCAACAGTAGATGATATTGTAACTATAGTTAATGGTGGTTATCCTGATATCAGACGAGTTATAAATTCAGTACAAAGACAAGTAGTAAATGGTAAACTTGTGATTGATGAGGGAATGGCAATACAAAATGATTATAAGTTACAAGTATTAGATATTTTAAAAACACAAGATAAAAAGAATTCATTTAAGAATATAAGACAAACATTAGCAGACTCAAAAGTAACAGACTTTAGTGATTTATTCAGATTATTATTTGATACCGTAGATGATTGGGGAAGAGGTCATGTTGCAGAATGTATATTAACATTAAGTCAATATCAACAATCAGATGCAGTTGTAGTGGATAAAGAAATAAACATTATGGCTATGTTTGTTGAGGTAATTGGAAAAATAAAGTGATTGATATTAAGAACCGATGGTGTAGACAACCGTGGGCATTTACAGAGATTCACGGTGATGGAAATGTTTATAATTGTTGTCCAGGATGGATTACAAAACCAATGGGTAATATATTAGAACAATCTTGGGAAGAAGTTTGGAATGGTGAGATTGCAAAAGAATATAGACAGAGTATGATTGATTCTACTTTTAAAAATTGTATAGAAGAAAATTGTTCACAATTATTATCAGATGAACTTGATTCTGAATTACCTGTATTCAATAAAGATGATTTAGGTGTGTTGTGGAGAAAGTTTAAACCAGAAGCAACTACAGGACCATTGGTTGTTGCTTTTAATTATGACAGAAGTTGTGCATTATCTTGTCCTACTTGTAGAAATGAAATGATTATGGATTCACCAAATTCACCTAATTGGAAAAATATGGAACGGATTCATAAAATAGTTACAGAAGAGATTATAAAAGATGCTTACAGATTATATATAAGTGGAACAGGTGATCCATTACAAAGTCCTTTCTTTAAAAGTTTTTTACAAGAGTTTGATACTAAGAAATATCCAAATGTTGGACATATACATTTACATACTAATGCAAATTCTTTTACACCAAAGTTGTGGGAAACTATGAAAGGTGTTCATCCATTTTTAAAAACTATGGAAATATCTATAGATGCTGCTACACCAGAAACTTATAAGATTACAAGAAGAGGTGGAGATTGGGATTTGTTAATGAGGAACTTAGAATTTATAAATACTATTGATACCATTGAAACGGTGATATTTAGTTTTGTAGTACAGAATGATAATTACAAAGAGATTTTAAAATTACTTGAATTAAAAGAAAATTTATCTAATAAAAAGGTAAAGACACAATATTATAAAGTTTTAAATTGGGGTAATCTTACCGATGAACAATATGAAGAAAAGGCAGTTTGGAAAAAAGGACATCCTAATTATTCCGAGTTTGAAACAATATGGAAACAGATGTTAAAAGAAACTAATTCTTTACACACATTACAAGGAGTGGTATGAACTTAACTGATAATTTAGAAATAATAATAGGAAAAATAAAATGAAACAGAAAAAAGATAGAAACTATCAAAAACCACCACAAGAAATAGATATTTCACAAACAGATACAATTCAATGTGAAGAGTGTGGGAATGTATCTTTCATTCAATCATTCTTTTTGAAAAGAATATCAGCATTGATGAGTCCAAATGGTAAAGAGGCAATTGTTCCGATTCAAGTATTTAGTTGTGGTAATTGTGGTGTCGTTCCAAAAAATATGATGAGTCAAGTTCAACAAGGAGAATAAAATGGATAAAAATTATAGAACAACAGTAAAAACATTAAGTTATAGAACTGCAGGATTACTTTCAATATTTTTATTATCATATCTATTAGGACATGGTAATGAATTTGCATTGAAATTGGTAGTTGCAAGTTACACGATAGGGTTTGTAAGTTATCTTATACACGAATATATTTGGAATCGTGTTAATTGGGATAGATTAAATGAAAGTGATACTAAAAGAAGAAGTGTAATTAAAACAATTACTTGGAGGGTTTATTCTTTTATAGTATTATTCTTTATTGGTAAGGCATTAGGATTAGATAATAGTTCATCTTTAGAGTGGACAATATATAGTAACATTGCATTTATTGTTACACACTATGTACATGAAAGAGTTTGGAACATTATCAAGTGGGGTAAAAGTGAAGTTTAAAACTACAGGTTCTACAGGAAAACCAAAAGAAGTTTTACATAGTGAAGAATCTTTACAACATTCAATCAATTCAAATATAGAAGTATTTGGTCTGAATAAATCAGATATACTATTGGATTTTATACCAAGATATACAATCGGTTCGTATATTATGGCAAGACCTATGGAACAAATTGGTGGAACTATATATAGTGATAAGTTTTCACCTGAAGTGTTTAAACAAATGATAAATTTAAAACCTACAAAATTAATATTAATACCTACAATGGTAAGGATGTTAAAAGAAAGTGGACTAAGACCAAATTGTAGTTCTATAGAACATATGTTAATAGGTGCCGAAGAAACATCAGTAGATGATGTAGAGTTTATGTTAGAGTTGGGTGTACAAAAAGTAATGCATGGTTATGGTTCTACAGAATGTATACCAGTAGTTATGGGTACTAATTTTGTGAAGGGTGATGATATACATCTTGGAATAAAACTCATTGGTGGTTGGGATATCATGTTGGATAAAACTTTACGATTAAGAGGAGAGTCTATGTTATCTAATTACGATAAAGATTTTTTTGATACAAAAGATATTTTTACATTTGATGGTGAGTTCTTTTATTGGAAGGGTAGAAGTGATAATATAGTGAAGAGATCAGGATGGAAAACAGTAAAGAAAAACTAATACGATTTGAAACCAATCTTCTGGATCACCAGGGGTTCTATAAAAGTATGGAGATTAATTCTAATTTTCATGTTGGGAAGCCAGATAATCTTAATGATGGATTAGAGTTATTTAAAAAAGATATTGGTGATTATGAAGGTATGTGGAATGAATCCGATTTTGATTGGAGAATTAATAATGGTGATATATTTAGTTATATTACTAAAGATGATAGAATTATAGCATGGTTGTGGTTGGGTCAAAAAATATACAAGACATGGGATCAAAATGGTAGTCCTGTTTATAATACACCAAGTTTTGATTATACTGAATCTGGAGTTGACATAATTTATACTGGTAAGTATATTTATGGTTATAACATTTGGATTGATTCAGAATATCGTGGTATAAGAGATTATTCTATAGGAATACATGGATTTAAACACTTATATGAACTTGGGTACAATTATGTTGTGTATGATATTGAAATATGGAATAAAGCACCATTGCTGTATGCATTAAAAGAAAACGGAATACGAGGAAATATAATTGATTTATTGGATACTTGATATTTATTATTGAAATATTCTATGATTGACAAGGAGTTTTAAATGGCACTAACAAAAGATAAAATGATTAATTATAATCAAAGAAGTGATGTACATAGTAAAGCAAAAGAATTTTGGAACTATGTAACAGGCAGTGCAGGTGGTTGGCCTACATTAAGTAGAGCTGGTATAATTGCTGGATTAGATTTCACAATTGAAAGTGGTTCTAATGAAGTTAAGTTTTTTGAAAATAATACAAATATGTATTCTGCACAAGTATCTGCAGTGTTTACTAATTTTTTTCCAGATATAGCACAATATGCTGCAACTCAAAGTTATGATAATGTAATTATATATGGTAGTGATTATTCAAATGAATTTGGTACAAATCCACCAATGGCACAACGAGGAATAATATCTTCAAGTTTTGCAGATGTTAATATTAGTTCTTCTTTTAATACTACGCCTACAAATAGACAATATCTTGATATGAGAGGACAAGCAAATCATTCTGGAAGTTTTCATTTATTTTTACATAACCCTGAACATACGGATGATACATTATATCAAATAGTAAGTAGTTCATTTAATAAGGATTGGTTTAGGTCAACATTATCTACTTCACCAGTATCTTCAAGTTTAATTTCTACTTTTGATTCATCATCAATTTCAATTGGACATGGTATTGGAGATTGGCCAGATTATGTAAATAAAACTACACAAGGTGATGCATCTATGCAAGTTACAATGGGTGGAAAATTAATGTTAAATAGTTATAGAGCAGATACTATCGGAACGGAACAATCTTCATCGGCTATATTAGGATTGAATACTTCAACTGGAAATGTTAATGAAAATTTTATAATAAGTTCGGGTAGTGTTGATTCTAATAATCAAAAATATAGTTCACAAGGTAGAGTTTCTTTATTAGTAACACCAGAAGATACTAAAGTTATCTCTTCATTTTATAATCCACAACACCTAAAATTATATCCACCAGTAGATACTTTAGCAGATGATGATATCACTAATGATGGTTGGGCAGTATGGACATTGAAACCACATCAAGGACTTTCAACACCAAGTGGTAGTTTAATTCGTATGTATGATGACTCAACAAAACAGATTCAAGATGTTCAAATAGGTGATGTGGTTAAATCATTTCAACCAATTGGGATGCCAGATGGAGATTTAGATTTTTTGAATTATTCAACATCAGATTTATCAGGAAGTTTTATGACTGGTTCAGTTGTAGTTGGTGGTGGAGTATACACTACACCACATTATTATACAATTAGTGGTAGTGATAATAACGAATATATATTCCCACAACTTGGAAGTGCTTTTGCAAATAATGCAGGAAGCGGAACTTACAAATTTAAACAAACTTGGAGATTAGATACAGACGATAAGTTGTTTGATAAAGATGGTAATGAGATTGATATAGTAGATATTCAGGAAAATTATGATGAAGAAGATATTATTTTTTATTCATTGGATGTGGAAGATATTGATACCTACTTCAGTTCAGATATATTAGTTCACAATATTCCTGGAAAAGACTAAGAGAAGAGGGTAAATGAAAAAAAATGATAGGTTTCAGTTTGTTGTATATAGAGAGAATTTTTTAGCTAAAGAAGAGTGTACTAAATTACGAGATGCTCTCGATACGGATGAGTTGGTAGATGCAAATTTAGCTGGTGATTATACAGAGAATTTAGTTAATACAAATGTCAGAAGAACTCTCAATACAACTTTTAACGATGAAAATTTATCCAAAAAATTAAATGGTGCAATAAAAGTTGCAAACACACAATATTTTAATTACCAAATAGAAAGTTTAGATAAACTTATATTCCTAAAATATGGAGTTGATAGTAATTACACTTGGCATACAGATATTGGAGCAAAAAAAGCTTCATTAAGAAAGTTAACTGCAATAGTTCAATTATCAGATAAAGATGAATATGATGGTGGAGAGTTAGAGTTTGGTATTACAAACTCAACAGATTGTCAATGTATTGATAAACAGCATTGTACAGCTGAGTGTAAAGGTGATTTGGTTAGAGCGAGGAAATCACAAGGTACTTTAATCATATTTCCATCATTTTTATCACATAGAGTTACACCAATCACAAACGGGGTTAGATATTCTTTAGTTTCTTGGATGGAAGGAGATACTTATGTATAAACAAAATAACGATTTAAAATATTCAATTCAAATACCTACATTTTTATCACACGAAAAATGTGATGAATTAATAAAAGATATAATAGAATCTGAACAAGAAGTCAATGGTGGAGTTGGTGGAGAAGATGGTAGAAATACAATTATACCAGAGATTAGAAAAACTACAGAGTGGTATTTATGTGATCAACCAACAATTGAGTCCAGGCCTGATAAACCAAATAAAGATTGGAAATGGTTACAAGATAAAATATTTCAAATGGCCAATATCGTAAATGATAAAGTGTTTCATTTTGAGATTAAAGGTTGTGATGATGAACTAAAATTGATAGAATATCAAGATGGTGGATTCTATGGTTGGCACACAGATTTCAATGTAGGAAGTTGTTCAGTTAGAAAGATTGTAGGGATTATCCAACTCACAGACCCAAGTGAATACGAGGGTGGTGAAGTTCAATTTGGTATCCAAGATAAAAATACAAAAGAGTGGTATACAATGAACCAATTAAAGGGTTCATTAACATTATTTCCGTCATTTCTATGTCATAATGTTGTTCCAGTAACAAAGGGAAAACGATATGTAATTCAAGAAATATTTGTTGGAGATCATTTTAAATAATGTATAAGGTTTTAGTGTTGTGGAGCGGTGGGGTTGATTCTACTACACTTCTAAAGTTTCATTTAGAACAAAGTGATTGTGAAGTTCATGCACACCATATTAAATTATTAAACAGAGGTGGTATGATTAATAAACAATTGGATGCTGTTCAAAGTATAGAACCAATGTTACAAAAGATACGACCATTTAATTTAACAGAATCAGTTCAGTATGCAAGTGTTCTTGGTGATGTATTTATATGTTTGGTTGATGGTATGAGAATTGCTTATCGAAAAGAATATGATGAGGTGGCTGTAGGGTTTACAAAAACAGATGAAAGTGATGAAGACTCACCAAAGAATTTAAAAACATTATACTCGGTGGTAGAGGCTTGTAATGAAAATGATGTTTACACCAATCATAAAATAAAATTAACAACACCAATAAAAAACTTTACAAAAGAAATGTGTTGGGATAGATTAGGAAAAGAACTACAAGAAAAAGTTTGGTGGTGTAGAGAAGGAGAGATTTGTGGTAAATGTTTTCAATGTAGAGAGATGGATAAGATAAATAAATGAAGTTGAGTAGAAATAATAAAGTTTATGATATAGATAAGTTACGAGAAGATAAAAAGTTTGTAGAAGAACGATTTAAATATGAAGATGGAGCGTTCGGTCATTGTATATCATTACCGAGTATTAATGAGATAGCAGAATCACATAAAAAACATCATAATAATGTACCATTAAGGGGAGTATTAAATTATACACCATATTTTAAAGAAATATTTGATAGTTTTGAAACAGAGATAACTGGATTTAGATTGATGAGAAGAAAGGCTCATTCGTCTTATGGATTACATGAAGATACTGATATTGGTGAGGATGTAAAAAGAGTTCAAATACCCATTATTACAAATGATGATTGTTGGTTGGCGGCAACGGATTTAGATTATATACCAGAAGATATTAGATTACTCTATGAAAAAGATGGAATAAAGAATGGTATCAACTGGACGGATGAAGTTCCTTATGATAAAGATGGTAAATCGCTTAAGGATTTTAAAGAAAGATTTAAAGGACTCTATACATTGGTACAATTCAAACCTGGAGTAATGTATCAAGTCTCATTTGCGAAGAAAATACATGGTCTATGGAATGATGGTGATTCCGACAGAATAACTTTATTAATTGATGCAAAAGTAAACGATTGGTTATTAAAATTTATTGAAGGTTTCAATTCAATATAAACTATTTATATATATCTAAAGGTTATTATGTCTAAATCATTATTCGACCATATAAAGCAAATTACAAATGTACAAAATACATTATATTGGGATTCACTTTCCGATGGTGATAAAAAAACTTGGAGCAATTATATGGTTCATAGATTTCTCAGTATGAAATCAGAATGGTTACAAGTTGTAAATGAAATCCAAAAGTATTGGGAAATAAAACCAAAGAATTTATATCAGTTTTATACAGATATATTACCAAGAGGTAGAACATTTCTTCGTTATGTTAAATCAAAGAAGAAATCAAAAGTTGAGAAATGGGCAATGGAACATTTAGTAGATTATTTTGAATGTAGTACAAGGGAAGTAGAAGAACATTTGAAGATATTAACCAAAGAACAAGTTACAACAATCATAATGAAATATGGTGTAGAAGATAAACAATTAAAAAAAATATGGAGTAAATAATGAGTGAGTATAGAAGAGAAGAACAATTTTATATGAAAGAAATTGAGTGGGGTGTTAATTCAGATACCAATACCACTTGGATGAACCACGAGTTTGAAATTGATAGTGTGTATTCAGTGCAAGTTAAGTTAGATTATTTATTAAGGGTAAATCCAAATAAAGATATAAATATGAATATTACTTCATATGGTGGTGATGTTTATGCAATGTTGGGGTTAGTTGATTATATAAGAAGTTTACCAGTTAAGGTAAATACACATTGTATAGGAACTTGTATGAGTGCAGCTTCTGTATTGTTGGCTTGTGGTACAGGTGTAAGGACTATGAGTAAGAACTCAACTGTAATGGTTCATGAGGGTTCAGCATTTGAAGCAGGTAAAACTACGGATGTTATGAAAGGTGTTGACCATTTAAAAGATTTACAGAAAAATATTAATGAGATTTTAGGTGAGGTTTCAAATAAAGATGCAGCCTTTTGGGAAAAGGTTCAGAGGAATGATACATATCTAACAGCAAAATTGTGTTTAGAGTATGGAATTATTGATAAAATAGCTTGACTTATATAGAAAAAGTTTTGTATATTAAGACAAATTAAAATGGAGTAAAATATGGTAAATGTTATCAAGGATAGCAAATCAGGAATAAAAGAAGAATCTATTGTTGAACAAATGGAACGAGAGTGGCCAGAGATGACAGATGAGTTTAAGAAGATTCAAAGAGAACAATATGAATTGTTCTTACATAAACAACATGATTACGGGCCAGGTAATATATCAGTTGGAACACAATTACAAACTAAAGAAGAAGTTCATCTATCTTTAACAGGATTATGGTTTAGGATGAATGATAAGATTCAGAGATTAAAGAATCTCTTAATGAGTGGTAAACAAAACGCGGTAGAAGGTGAAACAGTAGAAGATGCTTATCTCGATGTGTCTAATTATGGTATTATGGCAACTATTGTTGGTAGAGATAAATGGGGAAAATAAGTTATAGTCAGTTTTCACAATGGGATAAATGCCCATATATGTGGAAACTCAATTATATAGATAAACTCGGTACATTTACTGATAATATCTATACAATCTTTGGTACTTCAGTACATGAAGTGATTCAAGCTTATTTAGTTTGTTATTATGAACGAACTATCAAAGAAGCAGATGCTCTACCATTAGAAGATATTTTAAAATATCGAATGGAAGAAAATTATAAAACTGCTAAATCAGATTCCGAAGAAGAGTTATCAATAACACTACAAGATATGAAAGAGTTTTATCAAGATGGTGTTAATATGATAAATGAATTTAAGAAAAGAAAGAGTGGATATTTTCCAAAGAAGAATACAGAGTTAGTTGGGATTGAAATGAGTGTAGATTATGATTTACCCAACAATATGAAATTTAATGGTTATATGGATGTGGTTATACACCATAAAGTAACAGGTCGTATTAAGATTATTGATATTAAAACTGCCACATTTGGTTGGAATAAATATCAGAAGATGGACAAGAATAAAACCAATCAGTTATTATTATATAAACAATTCTTTTCTAAACAGAATGAAATTCCTATCGATAAAATAGATATTGAATATTTAATATTGAAGAGAAAATTATATGAGAATATGGATTTTCCACAAAAGAGAATACAGGTTTTTTCACCAGCAAGTGGTAAACCAAGTATCAATAAAGTTATAAGAAGATTGGATGAATTTATTAGTGATGGTTTTAATGATAAGGGAAATCATTCAATAAAAGAATATCGTAAAGAACCATCAACGAAAAATTGTAAATGGTGTGAGTATAAAACTAAACCAGATTTATGTGATAGGAAAATGGCATGATTTCACCGACATTAAGAGTGTATTTAACGGACTTTGTAGGTACGGATAAAGAAGACGAAGTAATAGATAGAATATCAACTTATGGTAATGATATACCTAATATGAAACTATATCTTTGGTTTGACCAGAAGTTAGATAAGGTTGATATATCAAAGTTTGTTAAGAAATGGGATAGAATACCACATCATAATTTTAAAACTATAATTCGTCCTGAATATTTTGATTTGTTTAGAGATTTTATTTGGTATGATATTGTACCAAAAGCTTTTGCTATTGCTAAGCCACATCAATATACAAGATTTGCTTATAGATATACAAATGGGGTGGATGGTGTACTCGAAGGATTAGATAATTTTAAATCTACTTGGGAGTTTACAACCACAGAGAAACCACAAAAAAGGAAACAGAAAAGAAATGACTATGAAGATAGCAATCGTAGGTAGTCGCGGTTATACAAATACAAAGAAAATAAAAGATTTCGTTTTTAAACTAAAAGAAAAGTTTGGAGATGAATTAGAGATAGTGAGTGGTGGTCAAAAGGATGGAGCTGATGGATTGGCTAAGAAATATGCATTAGAATTTGATATGAAATATGTAGAATTTCCACCACAACATTATTCACACAATATACATTGTGTTAGAGAGAGTTTTAATTATGGTAAACCATATGCAGTATGGAATTACTTTAAAAGAAACAAGGAAATAGTAGAATATAGTGATAAAATTGTAGCATTTATACCCGAAGGAGTTACTTCTAATGGAACAATGGATACAATTGGACACGCAAAAAAGTTAGTAAAAAAATACATTATTATTGATTAAGTATATATTTATATACATATATACAATCATGAGGAAAAGTTATGAATGAAGTTAAATTGACTTCGGTAAAAGTAATATCGGAGCTATACAAGAAATTTAAAAACGAAACAGTTGAGAATGAATTTTCACTACAGAAATTAGTGAATAGAACTCTTGACTTATTTGTTTATGATGAGGAGTTGAGAAAGAAAATTCTCGAACACGATAACCTACATCAAAGCGGAAGTAAATTTTAAATAAAAACAACAAAGGTTATAAATGTCAGAATTAAAATTACCAAAATTAAAATCAGTAAAGAAATCACGAAAAAAGAAAAAGATATTATTACTATCAGATGACCTTCGTATGTCAAGCGGTGTTGGAACAATGTCAAGAGAATTTGTTATGTCAACACTTGATAAATACGATTGGGTACAAGTTGGTGGAGCTATTAAACATCCTGAAGAGGGGAAAATATTTGATTTAGATGAATCAGTTAGAGAAGAAACAGGTATTTATGACGCGTCTTTAAAAATATATCCAACAAGTGGTTATGGTAATCCTGATATGATGAGACATTTAATTAAAGTAGAAAAACCAGATGCAATATTACATTATACAGACCCACGATTTTGGATTTGGTTATATCAAATGGAACATGAAATTAGACAAAACATTCCAATCTTTTATTACAATATCTGGGATGATTGGCCAGCTCCAAAGTATAATCAAAATTATTATGAGAGTTGTGATTTGATTATGAATATTTCTAAACAAACTGTTGCAATTGTAAATGATGTTTGTACAAGAAAACCAAGAACAGATTGGAATTCAACTTATTCACCACATGGAGCTAATGAAGAATATTATTATCCAATTACAGATAAAGATGAGTTATTGGAAATGAAAAGTTTTAAACAGGCATTAATAGGTAATAAACCAATTGATTTTATTTTATTATATGTGAATAGAAATATTCGTAGAAAAATGGTGGGAGATTCTATTTTAGCATTTAAGGAATTTGTGAATACTTTACCAAAAGAGAAACAAGATAGAGTTGCTTATGTAATGCATACACAACCTATTGATGACAATGGAACTGATATTCCAGCACTTATTGGGGCTTTAGCTCCAGAATGTCAAGTGATATTCTCACACCAAAAACTTGATAATAAACAAATGAATTTTTTATATAATATTTCAGATGTTACAATGAATCTTGCTTCTAATGAGGGATTTGGATTGGGAACTTGTGAATCTATAATGTGTGGAACACCAATCATTGTAAATGTTACAGGTGGATTACAAGACCAAGCAGGATTTAAAGTTAAAGATAAATTATTAACTTCAGAAGATTATAAAGAAATTAAATCACTTCACGATTGGAAGAAGTGGGAACACAATGAAGAATTAACTTGGGGTGAATGGTGTAAACCAGTTTGGCCTAAGACTCGTTCACTAATGGGTTCAGTACCAACACCATATATTTTCGATGATAGATGTGATTGGGAAGACGCAGGAAATGCTATTAAACAATGGTATGAAATGGGTAAAGAATCAAGAAAAGAATGTGGATTAAAAGGACATGAATTCGCAAAGGGTGATGAATCGATGCAAAGTGTTCGATGGATGGGTAAGAATTTTATCAATCACATGGAAACAGCATTTGAAAAATGGACACCAAGAAAACGAATACATACATACAAGGTATAAGGAGAAATAAAATGCCAAGAGCAAAGAAACAAAAACCAACAAGAAAAGTAACAAGAAAAATTTCAAGACGAAAAGTTGATAGACGAAAAAATAGTAATCCAGTAGATGCATTTTGGACAAGAGTTATAAATGGAATGAAGAAATTACTATCACCAGCATTCCCTAAAAAAAGAGGTAAATAATGACAAGACAGCAATTTGTAGAAGCAAGTGGTAATTTTTCACTATATGGTGTAGTGAGATTTGCTACATATATGTTATCTGCTGTAGCACTATATATGGAAAATTTACAAGTAGCCGCAATAGCATTTGGATTCGGAGCCACACTTGGTTTCATCCGTAGATTAGCAAGAATCTGGGAGTAGTAAATGAAACCATTAATTTTAGTTACAGCACCTATAGCAACAAGAAGTGGATATGGAAATCATTCACGAGATATTGTTAGTGCTTTAATTGATTTAGATAAATATGAAGTTAAGGTAAACCCAGTTCGTTGGGGAAATACACCAATGAATGCATTGGAAGATGGTAATCCAATACACGATAGAATAAAAGAGTGTATGTTAAATGAACCAAGTTTACCAAAACAACCTGATTTACATATCCATATTGTAGTTCCGAATGAATTTAATCCATTGGGTAAAAAGAATATAGGTATGACTGCTGGTATAGAAACAACTGTACCACCACCACAATGGGTTGAAGGTATGAATAGAATGGATTTGAATATATTGACTTCTAAATTTTCTAAACATGGATTTGAAAGTTGTGAATTTGAACAACAAGATAAACATGGAAATAAAGGGCCACTTCTTAAAGTAACTAAGCCAATGGATACTTTATTTGAAGGAGTGGATACTGATGTTTATAAACCAACGAAAGAAATAAGTGAACTGGTTAAAGAAACCTTTGATGTCATTGATAATGATTTTAATTTTTTATCTACAGGTCATTGGTTAAGTGGTAAGCTTGGTGAAGATAGAAAAGATTTAGGAATGTTGATTAAAGTGTTTTGTGAAACATTTAAGAATCAAAAGAATCCTCCAGGACTTATTTTAAAAACAAGTGGTGCTACATTTTCAGTAATAGATAGAGAAGAGATTTTAAGTAAAATAAAAACCATTAAAGGTGATATTAAAGGAATATTACCTTCAGTATATTTGATACACGGAGATTTAACAGACGAGGAAATGAATCAAATGTATAATCATCCAAAAGTAAAGGCTCATATTTCTTTCACACATGGTGAGGGATTTGGTAGACCACTGTTAGAGGCAGCTCAAAGTGCTAAACCAGTAATTGCACCAGGTTGGAGTGGACAAATAGATTTTTTAAATCCAAATTATTCTGTATTGTTGAGTGGTAGTTTGGTTAAAGTTCCTAAAAATTCTTTTCCAAAAGAAATCTATTTTGACGGCTCACAATGGTTTCAGACTAACTATCAACATGCTTCACAAATAATGCAGGATGTAGTGAAAAACTATACTAAACATTTAGTTAAATCAAAACAATTACAAGTTTACACTAAATCACTATTTAGTTATGAGAAGATGAGAGAAAAATTAGATAAAATAATAACACCTTTAATAGAATCAGTACCACAACAAGTTGAATTAAAATTACCTAAATTACAAAAAGTTGAAGAGAAAACTGAAAAGGGTAAGTTGAAATTACCTAAGTTAAAAAAGGGTAAATAGTATGGAAAGAGTAATAGATTGTCCAGTATGTTTTGATACAGACCATTGTTTTGAAGAGATGCAAAAAGAATTTAGTTCTTTTATGTGTTTTAAGTGTGGGTATAATTCTAACACTACATTTAAATATGGTAGTAATGAATTGAAAACTGCTCAATTGGGAGCAACACAATTGATGAATGATGTTTGTTTTTATGATGAAGACAGAGAGATAATGTGGTTTCCTTCCATTGTTAATATGGGAGAGTTGGGTATGATATATCCAGAGGGAACTTCTACAAATTGGACTTATAAATTAGCTCAAGTTCGTAAGTTAACGAAAGAAGAACAAAAGGATGAAAAGTACAAAGGTCATACTCAAATGTTAGATGTAGAGAATTCACAAGAGTTTGGACAATATGAATTTTTAGAGTGTTGTCAAAAAATGGGAATAGTAAAGGATTTAAAAAGTGGCTCTTAGAAATATAGCATGGCATTCAGTTGAACCAGGACAAATTGTAACTTTTATATATAAATCAGAAGGTGAAAGTCGTGGATACAAGAGAACTGTATTGATAATTAATCCTGATATGAGATACAGAAAGAAAACTACAGGTAGAATTAAAAGATTTGTAGTTGGTATTCAATTAGATACACAAATTACAAGACCAATTACTGAAAGTAAGTTAGAGATGTTATTTAAAAGAGTTGGTGGTTTAGAATTTGAAGAGGGTGCAGTTGCTGGAGATTTACCAGATAGATTGAGTAAGGCTCAAACTGTAAAGTTAACAGGTAGGTTAAGACCATTTTATGATTATTTGAGAACATATAGTAGACGAGAATGTAGAAAGAGAAGAGTTTATTTAGAGATGGATTATATGAATATACCAAAAGATACTTTAGATAAATTTGATGATGAATTAACGAGACAATACGAGAAGTTATTTGAATCATGAAAATAAGTTATGGAATAACAGTTCACAATGAGGCCGATGAACTCAACAAGTTATTAGAAATTCTAATACATAAAACCGATGTAGAAGATGAGATAGTTATTTGTGATGATTATTCAGATGAAGAAACTCAATTTGTAATTCAATCATGGGTTCAACAATATGGACACTCCGATATGAAAACTATCAAAGTGTATCAGAGAAAACTTGATGGTGATTTTGCATCACAAAAAAATTCAATCATAGAAAATTCAAGTGGAGATTACATTTTCCACATAGATGCCGATGAATATCCACATGAGATATTATTAAGAGATATAAAAAAAGTTTTAGAAATAAATGAAGTAGATTTAATTTGGATACCAAGAGTAAATATAGTTGAGGGAATCACACAAGAACATATGAATCATTGGGGTTGGAAATCTACAGAACAAGGGTGGATTAATTATCCAGATTTTCAATCAAGAGTATTTAGAAACTCTCCAGATATTAGATGGAGAAGAAAAGTACATGAACAAATAGATGGTTGTAAAACATATTCACATCTACCGCCACAAGAAGAGTTAAGTTTGTATCATGTTAAAACTATATCAAAACAAGAAGAACAAAACAAATTATATTCGGAGTTAATATGAATCCAGACCAACTAAAAGAATTGGTGTTGGAACTTCCAGATAAGTTTCACCATAAACAAACTACTTCCCATGCATTTAAAAATTTTATAATTGATAAGTTCGATGGTAGTACAGGAGAAGTTTTAGAAGTTGGATGTCATATGGGCCACACAACATTGATATTATCAGAATTATTTAGTCATGTGTATTGTATAAATCATAATCCAATTGATGATAATTGGCTTTGTAAAGATAGAGATAATGTAACTTATGAACATATGGATGCATATAAAACTGAGTGGAAATGGGATAAATGGAAAAATGTAGAAGTAGTTTTAATTGATTGTGTACATGATTATGACCATGCCAAAATGGACACAGCACATGCTTTAAAATTACCAAAAGTACATACTATTATTTATGATGATTATGGTGATAAACGATATTGGGGAGTTAAAAAGGCTGCAAACGAAATGGCTGCAAGATTAGGTGGAGAACTTACAAGGTTTGGGTTAGACAGATCAACAGAGTGGCTTAGTTTAGAAGATAGTGAGGCAGCATTAGTGGAGTTTAAAAGATGAGTAAACCAAAAACAATATTTTGTGATTTAGATGGAACACTTGTAAAACACCCTGGTGATGTAAGAATTGTACAAGACCCAAATTATGAATTAGAAGTACTTCCAGGAGTAGATGAGTTGTTATATAAAATTGATGTTAATAGTTATCACTTAGTTATAACTACTGGTAGAAAAGAAAGTTCTCGTGAAGCTACAGTTAAACAATTACAGAGAGCAGGAATACTTTACGACCAATTGATAATGGGATTTGGCGGTGGAGATAGAATTTTAATTAATGATAGAAAAAGTGGTAGAACTGAGGATACTGCCTTTGCTATAAATGTAACAAGGAATGAAGGAGTTAAAGATGTCAAAGTATAAACATATTAAAGATGATTGGGTAAGAGAAGCACTTGAAGATTATAAGGATAAAATTGATGAGAATAAATCACATCGGTTAGATGTAAGTTCTTACAGAGTTGAGAAGCCGTGGGGATATGAATTATGGTTGGAGTTAAATGAACACTATGCGTATAAATTGATTCATATGAACAAAGGTTATCAGAGTAGTTTACAATGGCATGAAAAGAAAGTAGAAACCAATTATGTAATTGAAGGTGAAGCAGAAGTTTTGTTACAGAATGAAGATGGTACAATGGAATCGAGAACATACAAGGTAGGAGATGGTTGGTGTGTACCATTAAAAACTAAACATAGAGTTATAGCCACAACAGATTATACAGCATTAGAATGTTCTACTGCTCATCTAAATGATTGTATTAGATTTGAAGATGATTCAGATAGAAGTAGTGGTGTTATTAAAAAGGAACATGAGGGCAATTAATGAAAACTGCTTATTGTAACCATTGTGAATCTCATGTTAAAGTATTTAGTGATTTTGGACACGCTCATGAATTTTTATATTATTGTGTAGATTGTGATACCGAAGTTAGTTATAATTTCAAATTCTGTATTTTAGCTGCAGGAAGAGGTACAAGAAATAATGATGTGGATGGATTACATAAAGCTTTATTACCATTGGAAAATAAACCTATTATATCTCATATTATTGAGAAGTTAGATAAGAAAATAGAAATTGTAATTGCAGTTGGTTATAAGTCAGAACAAATAAAAACTTACCTTGATACAGTATATAATGAAAGAAAAATAACATATGTTGAAGTTGATAACTATGATGAAGTTGGTTCTGGACCTGGATATAGTTTGTTGTGTTGTAAAGATGAATTACAAGTTCCATTTATATTCACTTCAGTAGATACAATAGTTAAAGAAAATATTATTTTTGGTGGAGATAATTGGTTGGGTGTTTCTGAAGTACCAATAGAAAATTCAATGGATTATTGTTTAGTAAAAGGAAGTAAATATTTAGATAGTTTATATTATGGTACAGGTAATAGAGCTTATGTAGGTATGGCAGGTATACATGATTATGAAGACTTTTGGAATTCATTAGAAGATAAACAAATAGTGAAAGATGAGTACCAAGTTATACATGGATTTGATGGTTTAGAAAATATTAGATTGATTGATTTCACTTGGTATGATACAGGAAATAATAAATCTTACAATGATACTAAAAAAGTTTTTTGTAATGATGTTGTGGCCAATAAGAGTGATGAGGCTATTTTTATACATAAAGAAAAAGTAGTTAAGTATTTTAATGATTCAGATAAAGCTAAACAACGAGTAGAAAGAACTAAATATTTAAATGGTATGAGTCCAGAAGTATCAGTTGTAAATGATAATATGTATTCTTATGATTATATTCAAGGAGAACTACTTTCAAATATAACTAATGAGAAATTATTGAGAAAGTTTTTGTATGATTGTGAAGAAAATTTATGGCAAGAAATTTTTATTAATGGTAATCGTTATTTGGATGATTGTGTAGAAATGTATGAAAGAAAAACAAAAGAAAGAGTAAAGAAACTAATTGATTCAGAACTTGATAAGATAAAAATTATTAATGGTGTAGAAGTAGAACCAATTAAAGATATGTTGGACAAGGTTGATTGGATGAATTTTTATCAACATGCAATACCATCATATTTTCATGGGGATTTACAACCAGAGAATATTATATATGATGAAAGGAACGATAAGTTTGTATTGATAGATTGGAGACAGAAGTTTGGTAATAGTGTACAGATTGGTGATGTCTATTATGATTTAGGAAAATTATATCACGCAATTATGATTAATGGGCAAACTATATTAAAAGATATGTTTGATTATAATAGAGTTGGTGAAAATATTACATTGGATTTTTATGCAAAGAGTAATCTTATATCGTTTATGGATATTTTTAAAAAGTTTTGTGAAGATGAGGGTTATGATTGGAAACAAGTTGAGTTATTAGGGATATTACAATATTTTAGTATTTGTACACTTTATGATAATTTTAAAGAAGGAAAGTATGGGAGCTTCTTATTCTTATATGGGAAGTATTTGTTAGCAAAATATTTTGATAAGGAAAATAATAATGGATAAAAGAAAACTAATTGATTTATATAAGACAGAATCATCAAATGAGTTTCACAACATACCAACAAGTAAAATTATAGAGTTTGTTGAAATGATGTTTGAGGCATATGATAATGAACAAACAGTATTTGCATGTGGTAATGGTGGTAATGTGGCTTCAGTACAGAACTTAGTAGTGGATATGAATATGCACCCATTTGTATCAGAAGATAAAGGTGTACAAACTATTCCACGAAATAACTTTAAGTGTGTTAGTTTATGTAGTGATCAAGCAACTATTACTGGTGTTAGTAATGACTTAGGGTTTAGATTTATATTTAGTGAACAATTAAAATATCAAGGTGTTAAAGGTGATGTTGTATTTGGAATGTCAGGTTCTGGAAATTCAAAGAATGTATTAGAGGCATTTAGAGTTGCTAGAGAAAAGGAAATGAAAACCATCTTGGTTACAAGAAATGCTGTAAATAATTGTAATGAGTTTGCAGACTTAACTATATCTCTTAAAGGAACTTCAGAGTTCCCTGGACAAACAGGGGGTAATAATAACAATTTCCATTTTGAAGATATCTTATCAAAGATAACTCACATTTCAGTTGGGTTATTAAAGGAGAAAGTATATAATGAAAATAAATCCTAATGTATTAAGAAAAAAGGTTATAGATATGGTTGTTGATAAACAATCAGGACATATTGGTGGTGCATTTTCTATGGCAGAATTAACAAGTGTATTGTATGAAGATTATGATATTGGTGGTAAAGATAAATTGATTTTATCTAAAGGACATGCAGTTCCTATCATTTATGCAGTACTACATGAGTTAGGACAAATAACAGATGAAGAATTAGATTTGTTTAGAGAAATTGATTCACCACTACAAGGACATCCAGACAAATTAAGATTACCATTGATGGATGCTACTACAGGTTCTTTAGGACAAGGATTAAGTATAGCAATAGGACATTCAATTGGACAACACCTACAAGATATAAATGGAACTATATTTTGTGTATTGGGTGATGGAGAATTACAAGAAGGACAAGTTTGGGAATCATTAATGTACTATCCTAAAACTGGGTTAACGAATTTAGTTTGTATTATAGATTGGAACAAAGGACAAAATGATGGATACTCAAAAGATTTTAGTATTATGTATGATAATTTACAAGAAAGAATATCATCATTTGGTTGGAGTTGTAAAGTTATAGATG
>Ga0208408_1000398_pt1 | contig 29589 bp, 28 predicted proteins | sample ETNtaG_4_FD_185776 | JGI IMG/M metagenome (GOLD analysis project Ga0208408, IMG submission 185776) | Marine microbial and viral communities from oxygen minimum zone, Eastern Pacific Ocean - ETNP201406SV67 (SPAdes) (version 2) | ecosystem: Environmental > Aquatic > Marine > Oceanic ... | reverse complement strand
GGACATGCAATTCCTCCATAAAACTCAATTTGTGATTCGTAGATAGGGTATCCTGGATTTGGATACAGAACAACATCTCCTTTTTCCATCATTGCAGCAATGTATTTTCCAATACTTGGTTTACCACCTGGTTGTATTGATACATTGTTTATATCGTAGCTAAGTCCACGAGCATTACCAACATCCTTTGCCAATGCTTCTCTAAGTTCAGGTATTCCTGGGGCTGGACAATAGCCAGTCTTTCCTGCTTTAATTGCAGTCTTAGCAGCATTAACCACCGAATTAGGTGTTGGAAGATTAATATCACCTAAATGGAAAGGATAAATTTTGGTTCCTGTAGATGCTAGACTTGCAGCTTCAGCAGAGACTGCGAAGGCAGTTTCACTACCAAGTAAATCCATTCTTTTAGCTGTACTCATAGAAAATTAACAAAAGGCCAGTAAATATTATTATTTTTTTGCGTAATCTTTATACTTAACCATTAATGCGCAGGATAATGGCAAGTGAATGGAGAAGGCAATTAAACGGCTGGTTACAAGAGCATATGCTGGCAGTTAGTTCAGTTGGTATCATAATTAGTACTTTCATGTTTTTGATAGGGACACTAGGGCAATGGTATGCTGAGGAAACTTGGGCTCCAGCTGCTATATTGGATTTTGTAGGAGCCTGGGCAATTTGGATTTTAATTGCAGGTGTTATAGCTTTAGGTTTCAGTTCCTATCATTTTTGGTTAGTAAGGCATTATATGTCAAGATTTGAAGAAATAATATCTACAAATTCAAAGAAAGAGTTTCAGAAAAACTGGACTGAGATTGAACAAATTGCAAGATATCAACTTCCTAAAGAATATAGGAAAAAGGTATCTGAAATCCGTGAAAAATTTGGTCTAAGGTAATTGAGAAATTTTATATAGAGTCTTTTTTCTTTGAAATGAGAGGTTAACAACCTCAGGTTCATAACCGATGAAATCCAAAGATAAAACTGCAGATGAAAAAGAAGTATTAGAGGGCGACGAAGTTGCAGACTTGACTCCAGAGGGGCAAATCGAGGCTTTGAAATTAGAGATAGAGAAGTATAATGAACAATTAATGAGGGTCGTTGCAGACTTTGATAACTTTAGAAAAAGAGTCGATAGAGATCGGGAACAACAAAGTTTGAGAATAAAAGGAGATATCATTTCTAAATTTCTTGATATAATTGATACGATTGATAAGGCTAAAGAATCAGAATATCCCGATTTAGAAAGTTCATTGGATGGAATTTCAGGAATACAAAAATTAGTTTTTACGTTTATGGAGTCTGTAAATATAGAAAAATTTGTTCCTGAAGGTGAACCATTTGATTTTAGATTTCATGAAGCATTGACTACTATAGAAAAAGAAGATATCGAATCAGATATGGTTGTTGATGTTATACAATCAGGTTACAAACTTGATGGTGAATTACTACGACCCGCTAAGGTAGTAGTATCGAAAAACAGTGAAAAAAAAGAAGGTGAGTAGAATGGCAAAAGAAGTAATAATTGGAATTGATTTGGGTACAACCAATTCAGAAGCAGCACACTTGGAAGGAGGAAGACCAGTAATCATTCCTTCAGCTGAGGGTTCAACATTTGGTGGAAAAATGTTTCCATCAGTAGTAGCATTTACGAAAGATGGTGAACGTATAGTTGGAGATCCTGCTAAAAGACAAGCAGTTTTGAATCCAGAAAATACGATTATGCATATTAAAAGAAAAATGGGAACCAAACATAGGGTTACTATCAAGAAGAAAAAGTATTCTCCAGAAGAAATATCAGCTATGATTTTGCAGAAAATCAAGACAGATGCCGAAGCTCATCTTGGAGTAGATATTGAAAAAGCAGTAATTACCGTTCCAGCATATTTTAATGATAACCAAAGACAGGCCACTATTGATGCAGGTAAAATTGCAGGTCTAAAAGTTGAGAGAATTATTAACGAACCCACAGCTGCCGCTTTGGCCTATGGTCTCGATAAAGAAGGAGAATATACTGCAGCAGTTTTAGATTTAGGCGGAGGAACTTTTGATGTTACTATAATGGAAATGGATAATGGCGTTTTTGAGGTAATTTCAACATCAGGAGATAATAACCTCGGTGGAACTGATATGGATGAAGCCCTCATTGATTATTTTGCAGATATTTTCAAAGAGGAAAATGGTATAGATCTTAGAGATGATCCTGCAGCTAAGCAACGTCTTAGAGACGCAGCAGAAAAAGCTAAAATTGAATTAAGTAATACATTGAAATCAACAATTAATTTACCATATATATGGTCTGATTCTAGTGGCCCAAAGCATTTGGAACATGATTTATCAAGAGCAAAATTAGAAGACATTGTTGGACCAGTTATCGCTAAGTGCGCGAAACCAATAAAAAAGGCATTTAAGGATGCAAAGATGAAGCCTGGTGGCGTTGACAAAGTAATACTTGTTGGAGGGCCAACACGTATGCCAGTCGTTCAAGAAGCATTTGAGAAATTTGTAGGCCGTAAATCAGAGAGAGGTGTAGATCCAATGCAGTGTGTTGCCATGGGTGCAGCTATTCAGGCAGGAGTTTTAGCAGGAGATGTGAAAGATGTTGTTCTTTTGGATGTAACTCCACTAACGCTAGGCATTGAAACTGAAGGTTCTGTTTTAACACCATTAATTGATAGAAACACGACAATTCCTACGAATAAATCTAAAACATTTTCAACTGCAGCAGATAATCAACCTGCTGTTGAAATTCACGTTTTACAGGGTGAGAGAACTATGGCTGCAGATAATGATACATTAGGTAGATTTCAATTATTAGGAATACCTCCTGCACCTAGAGGTGTACCTCAAATTGAAGTAAGTTTTGATATTGATCGTAATGGTGTAATGAATGTTACAGCAAAGGACAAGGGTACTGATAACGAACAGCGTATAGAAATCACATCTAAATCTAATCTTAGTGATGAAGAAATCGAAGAGAAGATTAAAGAGGCTGAAAAGCATGCCGATGAAGATAAAGACACTCGAGAATTAATTGAAACTCGTAATCAAGCCGAGTCTTTCATTTATGCTACAGATAAAGCTATCAAAGATTTAGGCGATAAGGTAGATGAAGAAACTAAATCCAAAGTTGAAGAATCTAAAGAAAAATTAGAGGCTGCAATGAAAGAAGATGATCTCGATAAAATGAAGAAAGCTTTAGAAGAGTTTATGGAGGCTTCACAAGCAATAGGTCAAATGGCATATCAGCAAGCGGCAGAAGAACAATCAGAGAATCAACCCGAAGGAGCTTCTTCAGAATCTGTCGACGAGGATAATGTAGTCGATGTAGACTATGAAGAAGTCGAAGAAGAAAAGTAGACAAGTATAAAACGCCCTTTTGTTATGATTGAATAATGGCTGATAAGGTATCCTTTACAGATTTTGGAACCAAAAAGAAAATCCGTAAGGTTAAGCGTAAACGTTCTAGTAAACCCCAGTCAGATTCTTCTAACTTACTTGATGAAGTTTCGGAATCTAAGGAATTGATAGACGAAACTCTTGCACCTGCCTCTAATTTTTCGTTTCCTTTTATTGAATTTACAGTTTTACAATCTAAACCTTTTATACATAATACTTGGAATGAAATTGTTATAAATTTGAGCAATACAGGTAACGGCGTTGCTCGTAATACAACAATTTCTTTTGATAGGTTAAAAACAAGAGGCCAAACAATAATTGACACACTTGAAAAGGGAGATGATGAAAATCTTATAATTGAAGTTTTAGTCAATACTCAAGATAAAGAAATCACTCGTATGGACATATTTTATCATTCAGTTGAAGGAGATACCTTTTCTGCAGTAAGGAGAGACTGGTTCCCTAATGACTATGAGGATAAGAATATTTTTGAGAACGAAGTCCCACCAGGCGAAGAAGAAAATGCATCAAAATATTCACATAGAGAAGTATTTTCAGGAGAATTGCATGTTGTTTGCAGTAAATGTGGTACCCGTGTTCCTTCTAATTTTCGTATTTGTGGTAAATGTGGTTCTAGGCTTCAAAAGAGAATAGATAGGCGTGGTGACTGGGGTAGTAATCTTAATGAAACTACTGCAACAAAGGACGATCGTGAAATTTTCCTTGCAAAGTTACGTAAGCTTGGTGAATTAAAGGACAAAGGACTTCTTAGTGAAGAAGAATTCCAGGCAGCTAAGGCTAGTCTTTTAACCTAATTTTAGACAGATTCAGCTTCAAGGACATCATCATCAAAATCACCATCTGAAACCGGTCCTTTTTTTACTGAATCAGCTACTTTGTTATTCAGGAAGAATATGAATATAGTCAGAATAATTGCCCATTGAACAACCATAGTTATAATCGTGAATAAGCCTAGTCCCATTCCTTCAATTGGTGAATGGCTTTGATCTTGTAATTTTTCATATATGAAGAATCCAAATACAGCTGTGAATTCAAGTGGAAATACGTATTTGATAATATATTCCCACCATTTGCCAATTTGAACATCAGCATATTTTGTATTAATCAAATTCTTTCTAAAGTCACTAACTCCAAATCTCATCACTACTATAGCAACCATCAGTCCAGAAACAATTAATCCAGTACCCCAAACAAAGTCTTGGTTGTCTAAGAACTCTAAACTTATTGCCGAAGGGATTCCAGCTAATGCGACAGCTACTGCGATATATCTTACAGCTTCTTTTCTTTCCCAACCCATATCTACAAAATTAACGACACAACCCTGTAAAGTCGAAACCATAGAAGTTAGTGCTGCAAAAGACATAGCTAAGAAGAATATACTTCCTACAACCCATCCTGCAGTTCCCATTGAAGCAAATAGTGCTGTTAAGTGTATGAAAGTTAATCCAGAAGATCCAGATTCAACAGCTTCTAAACCCTCTGCAGTTGAGTCTGATAATGCAAAAACTGTGCTGAGAACTGCAACACCAGCAATTAATGAAACAGAATTATTTCCTAATCCAGTTAGAAAAGCATTGAGCCCTATATCCTCTTTTTTCCTCATGGCAACAGCATAAGTTATAGCCATTCCAAATCCTGCTGAAGTGGACCAGGCAGATTGAGTTAATGCCCGAATCCAAGTTTCTCCTTTGAATAGATATTCAGCCTGAGGTATGAAAAGGAATTTTAATCCCATTACAGCTCCCGAGAAGTTCAAAAAGAAGGGATAAACCATAGCTATTACAAGGAAGGCTACTAGACACGGAATCAAAATTTTATTTGCTTTTTCAATTCCACTTATGCCATTGTATACGATAAAGGCAGAGAATCCAACTGCTATTAATTGAAAGAAGATAACTTCACCAGGTGAACTTATGAAATTATCCCATAAAGCCTGTGTTTGTGCGGTATCTTCAGCAGCATTCATTTCTCCTGAAATAGCAATCCAGAAGTATCTGATTGTCCAACCCATAACTACAGCATAGTAGAATCCTACAGCAGTTCCAACCCACATCATCCATATTCCAAGCCAAGTAAAATTACGACCAGCCATATCTCTCATGGCACCTACAGTTCCAAGTCTCGTTTTCTTACCAATAGCAAATTCCGCCATTAATAAGGGAATAGACCAAGCGAATAGGAAGATTAACCATCCAATCATGAAAGCTCCACCTCCATTTGCGGCAGCTTCACGAGGAAATCTCCAAATGTTTCCAGTTCCTACTGCGGCACCAACGGTCGTTAGAATCAATCCTAATCTAGATGAGAATTCTTCTGGTGGTTGTTCGTCAGCCATGTTTTTAACTTTCCTTTGGTATTGCGGCTATAGATTTTGGTGTTACTTTTTTGATATTTCCTTTATCCGGCGGTTTAGCAGGAGGTTTTGTCTTCTTTTTAGGTATCTTATTTACTAATTCATCACCTTCGTTTTTTCTTCTTTCAGCTTCAGTTGCGATACCTACAGTCTTGTAAAGACCACCCCAAACAACGCCATACATTAGCCCCATCATAATTGCCATTGCAAAGAAATCTACAATTGGATTTCCAAAACCAACAATGTCATCAACAAAAATTTCGACAGGTTCAGAAGCTCCATAACCAGTTGTTATGTATCCTCCAAAATTATTATCAGCCAATCTTGAATCTTGTGCCACAGCATAGAATTGAACATTCATTGAATCTTCAGTTTCGGGAATATATGCTTTGTAAACAGAGTTCCTTACAGGAATTGTAAAATCAGCATTATAATCTGAGTAATCTTTGATGTCACAATTTTCAATACATCTCATAGGTAAATCTTTCCATTCACCTTCTAACATCATCTCAGTTCGGTATTTTAGAATGAGTGAATCCTTTTTCATAAATTGAGCATTTTCAGCTAAAACTTTTACAGGAAATCTATCATTTGCATAGTATTCTTCAAAGTCAACATCACTATCAGATTGGAATCCAACTTTTTCGCCACTGGAAGATAGAATACTCAAGTGAGGCATCATAGTTTCACCAGGAGATCTTATTCCTGTACCGCTAAGATCACCATAGTCTGGGAACATTTGTCCGATTCTTGCTTCAGGTGATTCATCTAAGAAATGAATGTTAGTTAAGACATGCATTCGGACCGTTGGACGGATTAATCTAGAGTCAGCATGAAAACCACCTTCTAATCCACCTTGATTACCTGCATTTAATTCAACAGTATAGGAGAAAGACCCTTGCATTCCATATAGATAATCATTGATGTCACCAGAAACTTTGTATCCGCCTTCATCTTTCCAATTTCCATATCCAGTTACGTTCATCAATGGTTTAACTTGATTTTCCATAAACAATTCATGAGGTGGGTCTTGGTCCTTGTATCCCCATGGCCAAATGTATAAGTTTGAATAGGCGTGGTAAGAAATAGAATTCATGAAATTGTGTTTCATATCGTGAGCTTCAGTTCTGTAATTTCGGATAGTCTTACCATCATCATTCATTACGAACATGTCAGGCCAGTTGTTTCTAATGATGTCATTTTGGTAATCTTCTAAGTATTTGTCTTGAGGATAGTCTTCATAGATATCTAATCTCCAGGTTAGATATTCAATTACTTGAGTTTCAGGTTCTGAAAAACCACCTTCTTTGTCCTCATCAATCTTTCCATCACCATCATCATCAGTGTGCTGAGCATCAGGGGGATCCTCATCAACACCAGTTTGTGTGTTTTGCTCCCCAAATTCTAAACCAACTTCACAGTTTAGCCCACAATCACCATCATTGTCCACTTGATCCCGAGGCCCATGGTAAACATCTGAACAAATATTATCATCATCTACTGTAAATTCAGGTTCTAAATCATCTCCAATTAAAGCAGTAAATTGTGTATTATGTCCCCACTCAAATGGATAGTTACGGTTAATATCAACACCATCACAAGCCCCTCCATATCGATCATCTTGATCATTGTCCCGCATATTTTTTCTCCAGAATCTGCTTGGATCTTCTCTATCATACATGTATCCATCTGGGTTTAGTATAGGGACAACCCAAGTTTCTCTGTTATTAACTAGGTAAGTTACTCTAGCTTCACTAGGGTCTTCATCAATTCCTTCATCAATAATTCCATCTCCATCATTGTCAATACCATCGAATAAAGCTCTACCATATTCATCTACTCGGCCACCTTGTTCTCCATCTCCATCATTATCAATTCCATCAATCATATCTTCATTGATGAGGCCGTCACCATCATTGTCTGTTGGTTCCATTCCATAAAAGTGTGTTAAATAATAAATAAAATACAATGGAGTCACTACGCTCATCCATTCACGTGCATGGTGATTTCCAACTATGAACAGGGTTTCTTCATCAGGGTCATCATAATAATCAGGCTCATTAGCTACATTATCGGATATTTTCACACCATATATTTGATTTCCTTGCCATGTTTGTCCTGCCGGAATTATATCAGTTAAAGTGTAAATTTCAACAATTTCAGGATAATCATTTGCAAATTTCTGTAATTCTGAAACTACTTCGTAGTATTCATGGTAATCGTCGAATAGAACATCAAAAGGAAATGTATTTGTTCTATTTAGTGTATCATTCTCATGTCCATCAAAGCCACCTGGAGTGTTGTTTATCCTCGTAAAATCTGGATTTTCTAAAGAGCCAGTACCCATTGTAGTCACAGTCAGCATGAGCGCCATGACAATCGATGAGATTCGATTCATGCTTTAGTATGAAAGCCTTGCGTTATAAGATTTTATCATGCATATCTTCATTAATATTGGCCAATAATAACAAATGATGCTTAAGTGTAAAGATTGCCCACATTGGTATGGAGGAGAGGATTTTGGTTATGGTAGTTGCAGGCTTAAGCTTCAGAGAGGGAAAAAGAAATTTTTGACATTTGGTCAGCAAGATTGTGATGAGGGATTAGATAATGATTGATGTTCGAGAATTGAAAGAATCTGATCTTGAATTTGCAAAATCTTTGACAGATGCTGAAGAATGGGGTAATTCAATGGAAGATTGGCAAAGGCTTCTACGCGTTAGTGTTCCGTTAGTAGCATGTGAAGGTAAAGAACTTCTTGGTGTTACAACCGCTTTTGACTATGGCCGTTTGGGAATGATTGGCAATGTCGTTGTTTCTTCAAACAGTCGTGGTAAAGGAGTTGGTCAGGCCTTGCTAAAAGAAGCTATGAAAAGGTTAGAATCTTGCAAATCTGTTCGTGTTCACTCGAAAATGGATGTAGTTTCTTTCTACAAAGATTTGGGTTTCATGGCAGAGGGCATGTCTACAGTTTTTCGTTTAGATGCCGGCATGAAATCATTTCAACCATTTGTGATTGATTCTGATGCAAACATTGTTTCCGCAGAAGGATATTGGGATGATATTGTTGCTATGGATAAACGACAGTTTGGGGCTGATCGTTCAAAACTTTTGAAAGAATTCAATGACTATATTCCGCAATGTTCATTCGTAGCTTTAGGAGAGGACGGATCTGTGAAGGGTTTTATCATGGCTAAAGGAGAGGATGATTGGTATGAAATTGGGCCTTGGATAGTTGAGCCAGGTTGTAAAAATTGGCAAGGTTTATTGCAAGCTTCAGTTCAAGCCATACCACCTAATTGTAATGTGGAAGTTTTCGTTCCAGCTCCTAATTTTAGAGTTACAAGTTTACTTGATTCAATGGGGTACAATGCACAATCATACTGTATGTCAATGTATTATGGAGATGATTGGCCAGATGAAGGTAATATTTGTGCTAGAGGGGGAGGAGACAAAGGTTGAGATTCTATAACACAGCTACTGGAAAGAAGGAAGATTTTGTTTCAGCTTCAAAAAATTTAGGTTTGTACATTTGTGGTCCAACAGTTTATTCAGATACACATCTTGGACATGCAAAATCCTATGTTTCCTTTGATGTTTTGAAAAGATGGCTCGGTTATCGAGGTTATGAGGTAAGACATATTCAAAATTTTACAGATGTTTCAGATGAAACTGCCATTGGAGCTTCTAAGGAAGAGATTAATGAATTAGAATTTACACGGAAGTATGAAGATGAGTTTTTGGAAAAAATGAAGTTACTTTCCAATACACCTGCAACAAAATATACGCGAGCTTCAGATTTTGTTAAACAAATAGCAGAAGAAACTAAGAAATTATTGGATGCAGGAGAAGCCTATCAAACTGATGATGGTATTTTTTTAAGAATAAAGCAAGAAGAACATGGGAAATTATTAGGCGTTAATTTGGAAGAATCATTAGCTGAAGGAACATCCGAAGTTGATTCAGGACCTAAGGAAAGCCCCCACGATACGTTGCTTTGGGGTCCTCCATTAGGTGGAGGTAAAATTTGGGAATTCGAGGGTTTACCAGCTGGAAGGCCAGGTTGGCATTTAGAATGTACATTAATGTCATCATCAGAATTAGATTTGCCAATTGACATTCATTGGGGTGGAATAGATCTCATATATCCTCACCATGAAACAGAGATAATTCTTGCTGAAAAAGTAGGCTTAGGTAATTATTGTGATTTTTGGATGCACAATGGTTTGATGGAAGATGCGGAAGGCAAATTGTCTAAATCAAGAGGAGAAAGAATAACCTTGGAGGAAGTTTTCGAGGATTGTCCACCGGCTGCGCTTAGATTTTATTTGTTGAGTCATCATTATCGTGAGTTTACTCCATATTCACCGGATAGTTTACTTGCAGCATGTCAGGAAGGTGAACGTCTTGGAGTCAATGCAGTTGATTGTATGATTGTAGATCCTACAGACCCGCGAGATGATGAAGAAACTGCACCTTTGGTTTCTAGGTTTGAACAAGCACTAGATGATGATCTTGATACTCCTAAAGCATTGGATGTATTGCGAGAATTAGATGTGATTGCAGGGAATAGGTTGAAGAGTGAAGGTAATATTGCTCCGATATCAGGTATGTATAGTATCTTTCAGTGTGTTTTGGGTGTTTTTTCTTAGTTGCTAAATCCCTCTAGAATGGCATCTGTTACCTCACAGTCTGGCAATTCTTTCTCTACCAACCACCCATACCATTCGATTGATATTTTACCTCCCTTTTCAGTTTTTTTGGCTTTGAGAATTCTATCTTTAACAATAATTTTCCCGTCCATTAGTATTCCATTTTTTCCAAAGGCAAATGGCCGTGGGTATCCAAGATATATCATACTCAAAATAAATAGGCTTAGAGACAGAGTCAAATCTAAATTTTGGACATAATCTAGTGTAATAATGAAAATCATAGTACATGGAATTAGCGTTCCATTGATCCCTTTTCGTTCCATTTCTTTCCAGAAATCTAGTGTTATTACTTTGCTTCCTCTTTCAGGTTTTCTAAATAAAATAATTACATCATACAGTAAAACAATAAGCAATATTATTTTTGCATAGAAAAGAAGTTCATCCATTTATTACCTCTGAAATTAGTTTCCAAACATCGCCAAATATTTCTTCAGGTTTTCTTGTAGCATCTAGGATTCTAACTACAGGATCATCCTTCAAATTAAGATAAGCAGCTCTAACTTTTTCTAAATGTTCCTCTTTTTCAAATTCATCAGCTTCACTGTGGCCTCGCACTCTCTCTAAAGCAGTAGAAACAGGTAAATCAAAAATGAGTACTATATCTGGAGTTGGGGCAAATTCATGCTTATTTCTTACATGTTCAACATCTAAACCACCAGCCACTTGGTATGCCATTGATGAGTAGTAGTATCTATCCATAAGAACTACAGTTCCTTCATCTAATGCAGGTTGTATTTTCTCATCAACATGTTGTTTTCGGTCTAAAATAAAAAATTCTAATATTTCTTCGTTAGTAGCTTTTATTTTTCCATGTAAAACATCCCATAGTTTTTGACCATGAGGTTCGCTGGTTGGTTCCTTTAGGATTACAGTTTTTTCTCCCATTTCCTCTAGTTTTTCTTGTAATAATTTTGTTTGTGTGGATTTTCCACAACCATCAATTCCTTCCAGATTTATAAGCACTTGAATCATAGAGGAAGGGTCTTAATTAGAGGATTTGTTGAAATTATTTATTCTGAATATGCATTTCTAACGGCTTCTTTTGGTTCGTTCTTCAATCAATTCAGGATTCATATTTGGTCTGCAATACCAGGTCAAATGTGTTTCATCGCCTTCAGGAAATCTATCAATGAAAAAATTCCCTCTCCCGTATTTTTCTTCGCCAATATTTTGAATTGCTTTTTTCATAATTCTACTAATTTTAAGATCCCTAACTACGTTTTTATCTTTCCAAATAATAGCAGGAATGTTTTGATTATTATCAATGATAATATAATTCTCAGTTTCTTCATAAATTACTGCATTTTCTGAGATATTATCCAAGTCCATGATAGTCCAGTAAACATCCACTTATTAGTTTACCATTAAAGCTAATATACTGCTTTTGATGCAAAGGTATGGCAAAGGATTTCAAGGCATTCATCAAAGGCAAGCCTGTCAAGATGATTAAGGACCCTAAAACAGGACAAGAAAAATGGGTGTCTATCGATGAGTCTCAGGATTCATCATAGTTATTTTGTTATTAGCCTTCATTTCAGGTTTTCTTATTAGTATATCACTAATTCTAGCTCTTGGGCCACAGAATGTTTTTGTATTGAGGCAGGGTTTGCTTCGTTCTCATGTTTTTGCTTCATGTTTAGTTTGTTCTATTTCGGATGCTCTGCTAATTGCAGCAGGAGTATTGGGTGTTGGGCTTTTCATAACACAAATAGAAGGTTTAGCAGTCTGGATGTCAATAGGCGCATCAATTTTTTTGATATTTTATGGTTGTTTAAGAATAAAATCAGCTCTCAATCCTAAAGGTTTAGAAGTTGACGATAGTGAGTCCAAAGATTTGTGGCCTACAATGTTAGCTGGTTTGGCATTTGGTTGTTTAAGAATAAAATCAGCTCTCAATCCTAAAGGTTTAGAAGTTGACGATAGTGAGTCCAAAGATTTGTGGCCTACAATGTTAGCTGGTTTGGCATTTACTTATCTTAATCCACATGTCTATGTTGATACTTTACTTTTGATAGGTGGAGCGTCTAGTAGCTATACTGGAGATGATCAATTGATGTTTGGAATAGGTGCAGCTACAGCATCTTTTGTTTTTTTCTTTTCGTTGGGTTATGGTGCCAAAAGTTTGTCTCCATTACTAAATAATCCCGAATCATGGAAAATTATTGATTTATTTATTGCAGGCATAATGTTTACAGTTGCAGGAATTCTTCTATTTCCTTACTTGACTTAGCTCTAAATACTTAGAATTTCGCGAAGAGATTTTAGGAAAAAATCAATTTCCTCGATAGTGTTATCCATATGTGGTGATATACGAAGAAAACCAGAACGATTAGTAGCTAGAATTCCATAATCATTCTGCAATTTAGCTACAACTTCGCCAGTATCAAAGTTTTCAGGTATCTTGATACTAACTATTGAACTTCGTTCTTCATCATTAGTAGGTGAAGCTATTTCGAGTCTACTTTTCAAAACCCCCTCAATCAAAAAATCGGTCAATTCCAAGTCATGTGTCCATACATTTTGGATTCCAATATCTGTTATTTCATCAATTGAAGCTGCAAGTCCTAATGCAGCACCAAAATGGATTGTAGTGAATTCAAAACGGCTAGCATCATCTGGGAATTCTAATCGTTCTGCTTTCATATTCCAGATGTCTTTATGACTTCGAAAACCGATTATTCCTGGAGAAAGAGATTGAATTTCTGGAGCAATATATCCAACTGCAGCACCGTATGTTCCTCTGAGCCATTTGTAGCCTGAAGCTACTATTGCATCAGCTCCTGTATCTCGAGCATTAATTGGAACCATTCCCATTGATTGTGTTGCATCTACTATGAACAATGCTCCAACATCATGAGCAGCTTTTGCGAAAGATTTTAGATTATATCTTTGTCCACAAGCATACTCTACGTGAGAAATAGTTACTACAGCGGTATTATCATCAATTAAACTAAGAATGTCTTCGGGTTTGGTGTAATAATTTCCATCATGAGGTGCGAGTCTTATCTCAGCTTCAAATTCTTCAGATACTCTTTTCCAAGGATAAACCGTAGATGGGAAAGAAGCTTTTGCAGATACTATATTTTTTCCTTTTTTAGGCGCTATTGCCCATGCTAATGAACACAGAATCTCAGTTGCACTTGAGCTAACACATACATCAGAAATAGGACATTCCAAGAGTTTTGAAGTTGCAGTTCGAAGAGGAATCATTCCATTTTTCTCAGCATCTGCATCAAATTCAGCAGCTCCACCTCGTGCTAACGATTCAGACCATTCCAAAGCAATTTGATTCGCCTTTGGTGATGTAGTTGCAACATTTGCGTATGATAAATTTGTCCATTTTTGCATATTTGGTAAATGACCTATGAATAGTTGCATTTATCATCTTAGCGTGAGGCTAAAGTAGGATGTCTTATTTTGTATTAACAAGATGAAATCAACGGCGCTGACACTGACCACTGAGAAATATTTTGAACGTTATGCTAAGTTTATTACTGAGGCTGATGGAACTCCACAAAGAATTACCTCGCCTGATGATTTAGATAATTATGATGTTTTAGTTTTGTCAGGAGGGGGAGATATGGGTATCAAAAGTGGTGCCTATGGCGATCAAACCGATAATTTACCAATTGGAGGAGTCAATGATGATAGGGATGATTTGGAAAAGAAACTTCTTGAGAAAGCCTTTGAGAGTAAAATGCCAGTTTTAGGAATATGTAGGGGAATGCAAGTCATGAATGTTTTTTTGGGCGGTACTTTGTGGCCAGATATTGGTCAAGGCGGTTTCGATGGTGGTCTTCACCGTGATGGAGAAGGTGGTGAACCACCAGTAGGTGACATCCCACATTGGACAGAAATGGAAGGAAAAGAGTTTGAAGTTACTAGTCATCATCATCAAGGAGTCCGTGAATTGGGTAAAGGCCTACAGATTCTTTCAAAATCCTCAGATGGGATGATTGAGGCAGTAAAACATGAATCATTGCCTTGGTTTGCAGTACAGTGGCATCCGGAAAGAACTCCGGAAGGCCTTGGCAGAGCCTTGCCTAGAGAATGGCTTAGAAAGGAACTGCAGAAATGTATGATAGAATAAAATTATTAGGTAATGCACAAGATGCAGGCCGACCTCAAATAGGATGTACTCAGAAGTGTTGTACAGATGCAAGAAAGAATAGCAGTTTTTCTAGAATGCCAGTGTCTTTAGGACTCCAAGGAGAGAAATACGGGCTAGTTGAAGCAACAAAGAGTGTCGGTGAGCAATTGTCTTTGATGGGCAATACGATGATTGATGAATTGTGGTTAACACATGCGCATTTAGGACATATTGAAGGTCTTGGACAATTTGGTAGAGAAGCGCTAAATTCAAAGAACATAAAGCTTCGATGCTCAGATTCAGTGGTAGATTACACAATGAATCACCCTATTTGGAAAAAATTGATTGAAAGAGGTAATCTAACATTTGCTAAGTTTCAATCGAAAAATATAATTCCTATAGAAGTACCGCATAGAGCTAAAGATTTTGATACACATGCTCTTCTCTTCAAAGGGAAAAACAATAATTTACTTTTCTTACCAGATCACGACACTTGGGAAGAAACATTAGAATTGGTAGGATACGACAATCCCAAAGAATGGTTTTCCTCACTGGATGTAGACGTAGTTCTATTGGATGGTACTTTTTGGAATACCAATGAATTAAAGACTAGAGTTCAATCTAGAGTACCTCATCCGTCAGTGACAGAAACTATTGATTTAATTGGTGATCGAAAAGAGAATGATCCAAGAATTATCTTTATTCATTTAAATCATACAAATCCACTTCATTATCCCGATTCAGAAGAATATCAGAAATTAGCAAGTTTAGGTTGGGAAGTTGGAGAGGAAGGTATGGAGTTCAATCTCTAATGTTTACTAAGATAAAGAATTTTCTTCACATAACTGTTTTGATGAATTTGTATTCTCTTCGCAATCTTTTAACAGGAAATGGGGCTGTATGGTTGAAGTTAGATACTTCAGATCTTGAAAAAATGGCAAAAAGAGCTGTAGCACATAAATCACTAAAACTTGAGGGAAAGAATATTTTAGATTTAGGTTGCGGAACTGGAACCATGCTGTCTTATCTACATCGTAAAGAGAATTGTATGCCTTATGGTGTTGATCTGATTCGTCTAAACATTCATCAATGTCGTAAAAAGATGAAGAATGGATTATTTTTCCGACAAGATATAATAAAATATTTGAATGAAACTAAAGAGAAATTTGATCTAGTTATATTATATGGCGTGATTGGTTGTTTTACTGTAGAAGAACAGAAGGTAATTATAGATAAAATAGCTAATTTATTGAATATTGGAGGCACACTTTGGATAGGTGCAAATATTTACACAGATTCTACTTATAAATTCCAAACATATCCTGTACCAAGAGGTTTTTATGAAGAAATATGTAAGACTAATAATTCTCTTGAAGTAGAAGAATTGCCTGAGAAAGAAATTTTTGGAAGTGTAAAATATGATCCTAATCAGACTACGGTTTTTTTGACAAAAAAATCTATTTGATTATCGAAAACGATGATAGTCTAAATCGCTTAAATGAACTTGGTATAACAAACATTCCAACAATGAATATAGGTGTCAGTGAAATTTTAGTTGGTTCTCCTAAATCATCGGGGTAAAATTCGGTTAAATTACCTACAGACTCATACAAACTTGGTCCGTTTCCTAAGTAGTAAACAGATCCCAATCTATCTCTTGAATTTGACGCAGTAGTATCATTTCCAGATGCGCAGGTTCCAGTACATCCATCTGCAAAAGCAATGTAGACTCTACCTTCCAAATCAATATGTAAATCATTAAAATCCAGAAGATTACGATTAGAGCCACCTTCATTTGAGCGACAATCACCACTGTTTAGACAGATACTTCCAACTTGGACGGGATCTGGTGATACTTTCTGTGTATGAAAAACAGGATTCTCATCTAATGCATTAAGACTGTAAGTAACATAAAGGTAGTGACTAACATTGGTAGTGGCATAGTGTGCGTTTCCGTCCCATGGTTCTCCATCAATATTGGGTTGCCCTAGTGCCTCAAAATCTTCACTTCCAAGATATGTAATTGCAATTCTACCAGGATCTCCGGCAGAAGTGTGAGGAAATGTTGCTGAAATAACTTCTACAGGGCTAATTCTAGTGCTTTCTTGTTCCCAAGATTCACCTGAATCAGTGCTTCTTGACATGTAAACACCTTGATTACTTCCAACCCATACATTGTAAGCATTAGATTCAGTATCGGTTGCAATTTCTCCATTCTTTCTAGGATTTGGTGTTCCTACATCTTGTCCCATTGTTCTTTCTTCCCAAGTAAGGCCATTATCCTTGGAAAAAATGATTGAAGGCGTGGCTACTCGAGGAGGCAGATATACAGTCCCATCAGGTGCACTTGTAATTGCTCCATGCAATCCTCCATTTGCAGTGGCTATTCCAACAAGATCCCCGCCAGCCTCAAATGATGCCCCACCATCATAACTAGTGTAACATGAAATGTATAATAGTTTATTGTAACAAAAATATACGGCAGTTTCGTAAATATTTGAAGTAATTCCTCCGCCAATCCCGTATCCTTCATCAGTCCATGGCCCTGATCCTAGCTTAATGTGGTCATTTACTGGCGCTCCAGAATCATGTGGGTTTGCTTCCCAGCTATCTCCATCATTATCACTCCAACCAATCCATGTAGTCCATAGTCCCATCATATGAATATTGAAAACTCTATCAGTTATTGGATCAACCCAACCATACGGGTCATTAGTGAAGAATGCCTGTGTACCATCACTTGTATCTTCCCATGTTAGTCCATGATCGCACGAGCGCATCGGTTTTTCGAATGCTATGAAGAATATACATCCGCTGGAAGTAACTCCAATACTTGGTTCTGCACCTTCTTCTCCAACGTCACTAAAAACAAAATCCATAGCTAAGGGTTCACCTTCTATTGCAGTTCCATTAGGTCCTGTAACGAAGGTTCCATCCGGAAGAGATGGTTCTTCAATAGGTGTTTGCTTTTTTGGTTCATCCTCGAGACAACCAGCAGTACTCATCATTATGAGCATGAAACAAATACCTAGAATTCTAAAATCGAATTTCATTCCTATCGGTGTATTTGGGGTAACCGTCATAATATTTATCCTACAAGTTACCAGCCATAGGTTTCTGTAACTTTCAAACTAGCTTTAATTTTTAGAAGTTTTCCAGCCATTGGAATCAAATCAGGATTTTTGATTAATATTCCTAACATTTTGTGCCAAGGTAGATTTGAATAATTCCTTCCATCGTATATTTCTCCAATTAGATTTAAAGTTCTTTTATCTAATGAGTAAATTAGTTTTGATTGTTCAACGAATTTTTGCTGAGTCCATGGTTGTCTTTTCAATATCCTATCGTACCATATATGAGAATCCAAGTCAGGATGCAAGGATTTTCCACAAGAATCCCAATATCTTCCTCTAAGTTCATGACAATTTATTGCATGTGATGGTGGTGTTAATTTCCCAGAGCCTAACTCATTCCTGATTGCTATAGCTGCATATTCTCCTGAAAGCATTCCAACATGAACGCCACCTTTTGTTATTGGATTTGTCAAGCCTGCAGAATCACCGACAACATAGGCGTCTTTGGTAGAAAATTGAGGAATTGGTCCATCTCTTGGGATTAAACCACCATTCTGCTTATCACCTAGTTCATTTTTTATTCTTTTTTCAGGATCAACATTCATATATTCCTTGCAGAAATATTCTAGTCCTTTCTTTGGACCATTTGTTGCAACAATACCAACATTGAAGATACCATCTCTAGGAAAAACCCAAATATATCCGTCGGCAAAAACAGGATCTATGTAGAAATCAAAATAGTCAGTATCTGGAAAATCTACGTCGCTTGTTTTAAATTTGTATTGAAGTCCAGGTAGCAGTCTTAGTTTATCGTTGCCTTTCAAACCAACTTGAGTAATTATTTTTGGAACTCGTCCCTCAGCTATGACTAATTGTTTTGCTTCAGCTACTTTTTCTTCTTTGGAGAAAAGTTTCCAGTGGCCATTTTCTTTAGTTACTTTTGAGATTCCTAAATTTTCATGCCTCTCAGCTCCTGCTGCAACAGCATCATCAGATATGCTTCTATCGAGTCCCCAACGATGTATAGAATATCCTGGCGACATGAGACCTACAGATTTCCCGTTCGGCATTCTGATGCGATTACCTTTTACTTCCCTTATGGCCCAATCACCAACAGGGTAATTTGTATGTTCTAGTGCAATTTTCCCTAACCCTTCTCCACAATGAATTGGGTCTCCTACACGTTTTTTTCTATCAAATGCTATAACTGAATGTCCTGCCTCAGCTAAGCGTAATGCAGTCATTCCTCCAGCAGGACCTTGACCAACTACAGCTACATCATACATAGGAAGGTCCGATTGCACCTTCATAATAAGTCTACTCTTTTTTCTTAGAATCTTTCAAAACAGGTCTTGCCTCTCTGAAAGATTCAAGTTTCTTAAAATCTAATTCACAAACAATAACTCCTTCCTTAAATCTAGGAATTTCAGATATTATTTTGCCTCGAGGGTCAACAATAGTTGACTCTCCTGCAAAGGTTAAGCTTCCTTGAGTTCCAATATTATTTGAATAGGCATAGAAACAAGTTGTTTCAATGGCTCTGGCAGGTAAAACTCTATGAAATAAAGGTCTTGAGGTAGTAGGGCTTGCAGCTAAGTTTAATATTAATTCAGCTCCATTAAGAGCCAAACCCATAGATGTCTCTGGGAAGAAAATATCATAGCATATTTGGATGCCTATTTTCCCAAAAGGTGTATCAAAAACGGGTGTTTCGTTTCCTTCACCAAAAAACATTTTTTCTTCGAAAGGGCCAAAATTTGGTAAAAATTGTTTGCGATAATGGCCAATGTAACCTTCAGGTCCTGCTATGATTGCTGAATTGAAAAGAGATTTCCCTTTCTTTTCGACCATTCCTGTAGCAATGTGAACATTATATTTCTTTGATAGATTATAAATTCCATCTTGAGCCTTACCAGAACTAGGTATTTTTTCAGCTATTTTGGTATAATTGTCTCTTAGATTATAACCAGTGATAAACAATTCAGGGAATGCAATTAAATCTAATTGATTTTTGCACTTGCCTTGAGCCTTTACAATTAGTTTTTCCATAATTTCAAGATTTTTATTAATATCTCCGAGTACAATGGGGGCTTGTCCCAGTGCCAAATACATAAGTCCCATTTGAGCCTGCTAATAATAGATGCTATTGCTAAATTTCAATAAGGGCATTGCTCTGAATAAGTTGTGAAACTACCTCCAGACACATTAACAATAATTGAGACGTTTATCAAAACTCGTGTAAAAGATGCTGGAGCAAAGGGCGTTGTTCTTGGTTTATCAGGAGGTATTGACTCAGCTACATCTCTTGCCTTGGCAGTGTCTGCTTTGGGTCCAGACAAGGTTAAGGGTTTTATTATGCCATTTAAAGAATCTGAATCTATATCTTTTGCTTCAGATCATGCAAATTCATTGAATGTTAAAACAGAGGAATACAGTATCGCTTCAATTGTAAACAGTTACAAGGAAGTTACTCCGTCTTATTCTTCTAAATCTTCTGAAGGTAATTTGCATTCTAGAGTTAGAATGTCTTTATTGTATGGCGAAGCGTTTTCTTCGAATACTTTAGTTATGGGTACTTCGAATAAGTCTGAATTATTAGTTGGTTATTATACTAAATGGGGTGATGGAGCTTCAGATTTTTTACCAATGGGTGATTTGTATAAGTCGCAGGTATATGCTTTAGCTAAAGTTTTGAACATACCTGAGGATATTCTTAAAAGAGTTCCAACGGCTGAACTTTGGGAAGGTCAAAGTGATGAAGAAGAGCTCGGAATTGATTATTTAACATTGGATAAAATATTATTGGGATTAGAGCGTCAATTATCTGTTGATGAAATTTCTTTAACAACTGAAATTAGTAGGGAATCTATATTTAGAATTGATAATTTAATTAAACTTTCAATTCACAAACGAGTTTTTCCACCAGTTTGTAAAATAGGCCGTAGGACGGTTGGTTTAGACTGGCGGGAAACGATAGGAAGTAAATAAATCTAAAATTTGCTTATTACGGCAAAAGACGAATCGATGCGATAATATATTTTATTGTTTAATACAGTGGAACCAACATGTCTTTTTTGACAGGTTCTACCTTTTTTTTAACTTTTCCGGGGTGGTAGTACCCTTAAAAATAGTTAAAAAGTATTTTTTCGAAGGTTATGTAACGCTTAATATATAGTACCTTAATAGCGGAGAACCGATGAAATTAATTCGAATAAAAACACAGTATGATTCATTTTTGCCACCCTTGGGGGTGGCCTAATTGCCAGCTAAAGTTAACGGTTTGAAAATAGAACGCAAATTCACTGAGAGTGGTAAAGATCCTTTTAATAAATTAAATTGGAGTAAGAGAGATGTAGAAATTCGGAACTTTGACGGCTCTGTTGCTTTTTCGATGAAGGGTGTAAATCTTCCTGATAATTATAGTCAGGTTGCAGCAAATGTTCTTTCACAAAAGTATCTTAGAAAAGCAGGTGTTCCTAAAAATTTAAAAAAGCTTAGGGAAAAAGGAGTTCCAATTTGGCTTCAGAAGAGTGTTCCAGATCATAAGGCTATGGAGAAATTGCCTGAATCTGAAAAATATGGAGAGGAAGTTGATGGTCGCCAAACTTTTAGAAGATTAGCCGGTACTTGGACTTATTGGGGTTGGAAGCATGGTTATTTTGCAAGTGAAGATGATGCTAGAGCTTATTATGATGAAATGTGTTTTATGCTTGCTTCTCAACGAGCTTCACCTAATTCCCCACAGTGGTTCAATACAGGTTTGAATTGGGCTTATGGGATTGAAGGACCTGCCCAGGGACACTATTTTGTAAATCCTGAAACTGAAGAACTTGAACGATCTGTAAACGCATATGAACATCCTCAACCTCATGCCTGTTTTATTCAATCAGTCTCGGATGATTTAGTTAATGAGGGTGGCATTATGGACTTGTGGACTCGTGAGGCACGGTTGTTCAAATTTGGTTCAGGTACAGGAAGTAATTTTTCAAGAATAAGAGGAGAGGGAGAACCTTTGTCTGGTGGAGGAATGTCGTCAGGTCTTATGTCTTTCTTAAGAATTGGAGACAGGGCAGCAGGAGCCATTAAATCAGGAGGAACTACACGCAGAGCAGCTAAGATGGTAAGTTTGGATATGGACCATCCAGATATCGAAGCATTTGTTAATTGGAAGATGACCGAAGAAGAAAAAGTGGCTGCACTTGTTGCAGGTTCACAGCATCTTCAAAACCACGGCAATGAAATTTTAGCAGCTATCCAGGCTTATGATGATGGCGAAGATAGTTTTAATCAATCTAAGAATAAACCATTAGCTATAGCAATAAATTCAGCAATAAAGGCCTATATTCCTGAAAATTTGATTGCAAGAGTTCTTGAGTTAGGTCAGCAAGGATATACGCAAATTGAAATTGACACTTACGATACTTCATGGGAAGGTGAAGCTTATTCAACAGTATCAGGACAGAATAGTAATAATTCGGTAAGAGTTAGTAATGATTTTATGCATTCTGTCATTGATGGAAAAGATTGGAATCTTTATTGGCGCACAGAACTTGATGATGCCGAAGAAGAAGGTCGTGCACCTAAGCCTTGTAAGACACTAGCTGCAAATGATCTATGGGATACGGTTGCTAGAGCGGCTTGGTCTTGTGCAGATCCGGGCTTACAATATGATACTACAATTAATGAGTGGCATACATGTTCAGCAGATGGGAAAATTAATGGAAGTAATCCTTGCTCAGAGTATATGTTCTTAGATGATACAGCTTGTAATTTGGCTAGTTTAAATTTGGTTAAATATTATGATGCCGAAACAACTAAGTTCAACACGGAAGAATATATTCATTCTATTCGTCTTTGGACCGTTGCACTTGAAATTTCAGTGCTTATGGCTCAATTTCCATCAGTAGAGATTGCACAACGAAGTTATGACTATAGAACATTGGGATTAGGCTATGCGAACATAGGTTCTTTGTTGATGCGTATGGGAATTCCTTATGATGATAATAGAGCTTCAGCAATATGTGGAACGTTAACTTCTATGCTGGGTGGTATTTCATATTCAACTAGTGCAGAAATGGCTTCTGTAAAAGGACCATTCCCAAGGTATGAAAATAATAAAGAAAACATGCTAAGGGTAATGAGAAATCATCAAAGAGCTTCATATAATGTTCCAGATGATGAGTATGAGGGGCTTACAGTAAAACCTCGAGGAATAGATCCGAATTATTGCCCTGAATATTTGCTAACAGCTGCAAGAGAATGTTGGGATCAGGTTATTGACTTAGGGGAGAAACACGGTTTCCGTAATGCACAGTCCACAGTAATTGCACCTACTGGAACAATAGGTATTGTCATGGACTGTGACACTACAGGAATAGAGCCTGATTTTGCTCTTGTAAAATTCAAGACTTTGGCAGGAGGTGGAATGCTTAGAATAATTAATCAATCAGTTCCTGTAGCTTTAGACCGCCTAGGATATGACCAAAATCAATCTAAAGAAATTGTAGATTACATAATAGGGTCCGGGACATTCGATAATTCTCCCGAAATAAATTTTGAATCTTTGAAGAAGAAAGGTTTAACTCCTGAGATTTTAGATTCACTTGAATCTCAAATAGCTAATTTCACGTCTATAGGTCATTTGGTCACTGTGTCTTCAGTTGGGGAAGATTTTTGTACTTCTAAGTTACGTGTGAGTGAATCTCAGGCTGAAGATTGGACCTTTGATTTGTTATCTCATTTAGGTTTCACCAGTGAAGAAATTGATTCAGCCAACGACTATATTTTTGGTAGATTGACTATAGAAGGAGCACCACACATGAAAGAAAGTGACTTGGCAGTTTTTGATTGTGCCAGCAAGTGTGGTCAATATGGAACTCGCTTTATTGCTTGGAATGCACATATTAACATAATGGCTTCAGCTCAACCATTCATATCAGGGGCAATATCTAAGACAATTAATATGCCTCATGAATCAACTATTGATGATATTAAACAAGCCTACATGGATTCATGGAGAGGTATGATCAAGGCCAATGCATTGTATAGAGATAGTTCAAAATTAAGCCAACCGTTAATGTCTGGGACAGTATTGAAGGTAAATATAGAGGAAGAGGAAGATTTAGCTGAAGGACTAATGAGTGCTGAAAAGGCAGTTGAAGTTATGGCTGATGCTTTACCAATTTCAGATGCTGAACCTTTAGCCAGAAAAGTAGTTACTAGGTATATTGCTCAAAGGCGAAGACTTCCAAATAAAAGAGGAGGTTATATTCAAAAAGCCAAGATTGGAGGGCATAATGTATACTTGCATACTGGAGAATATGGAGACGGTAGTTTGGGAGAAATTTTCCTTGACATGCACAAAGAGGGTGCTGCTTTCAAAGCACTAACAAATGCTTTTGCAATTGCAGTTAGTTTAGGTCTTCAACATGGCGTTCCACTCAAGGAGTTTGTAGATGCATTTGTTTTTACAAGATTTGAACCTAATGGCCCAGTTCAGGGTAATGATCGGATAAAAATGTCAACAAGTATCCTAGATTATATATTTCGTGATTTAGCAGTCAATTATCTTGATAGAAACGATTTAGCTCACGTTAAACCTGAGGATTTGAAGCCAGATATTGTCCGTTCAGAAGGTGAAGCAGAGACTGAGTTGAATCTTAATTCAGGTTTAAGTCCTGCAGGTTCAGCAACTGATAATCATGAAATCCAACTTACTTTGGATGATGTTGACCCTGCTCAGGCAGACACTTCAACGGTTCAAACAGATTTGAGTGAAATGCCATTGACTTCTACAGCACCTTTAGTTTCAAGTTCAGGAGATAGTTCGGCTGTGGAGGAAGCGGGTAAATTTGGTTTTGAAGGTGATCCTTGTCCAGAATGTGGGCAGTTTACTTTAGTATCTAATGGCAGTTGTCTAAAATGTGTAAGTTGTGGTTCAACTACAGGTTGTTCATAGTTAGATAAGCTAAATAAGCCCGATTCAAATACAGTAGAAGATGGGTCTGTCAGATACTCTTAGCGATTCGATGACGAATTTTGAAAAGTACAACAATAAAGAAGTTTACAATTTTGGCAGTTTTGTAGTTACAGGTCGTTTAGTTTCAGCCTTTATTGGCTTCGTAGTCATAATTTTGATGCTAATGGTTACATTTTCATCTGCAGCCAAATCATTTCAGCCAGCAGACCTTGATGGGAATACAGCTTTTACGGCAGATGTGGTAATAACAGAAAATACAGGACCTTCACTTAGCGATACATTGAATGATGAGGGTGATTTTGTTGATTTTGGTTACGTTGTTGAGGAAGCTGTTTGGGATTATACATCTAATATGCGAATTTCACATTTTGATATTGTAGTTGATTGGTCATCTAGTGGAGGGGGTGGAGGAGGTCGCCAGGTAACACTTGATGCATCTTCACAAAATAACACTGTAGGTGAAAGCCAGAATAGCGGAGGTAATGGAGGAACAATAACAATTATTTGGCCTGTGAATCAATTGCCTGAAACAGTCTCAGGTACTGCAGATGACCCTGATTCGTTCTTGTTGTCTTTTGAAACAAATGGTGAATGGATGGGAGGTAAATTCACATATACATCAGAGAGTACACTTGCAGACATCACTCCTCTCACAAGTGAGAGTATTGATTATACAATTACATTAATTTATTATACTTGGGATTTTGATAATATAAGAGAGATTGCAGAAGTATGATGGAAACTAATTTGGAAGAAGGTAATCTTCTTTTTACGGATGAATATAAGAAAGCACTTGAGAAGGCATCTTATGAAATTGTGGGCAATCATTCAGCAGTAGAAATTTGTGGTTGGACTAAAAAGGGGATGAATAATGAAAGTTCAGGATGTTATAAGCAAAAATTTTATGGAATTCGGTCACATCAGTGTACACAAATGACGCCAGCAGCAGTAGCTTGCGATCAGAATTCGGTCACACCAGTGTACACAAATGACGCCAGCAGCAGTAGCTTGCGATCAAAAATGCGTTTATTGTTGGCGCGCAAATGAAATGTTCTCAGGTCAGCAAGATTTGATGGAATATGCCAATGACGAGCCAGCAGATATTGTTCAAGGTTCAATTGAAGGTCATTTGAGAAAATTATCTGGTTTTGGTGGAAATCCAAAGGTTGACAAACAAAAATTTTTAGAGTCACAAACTGTACGTCATTTTGCAATTTCTTTGACAGGTGAACCTACATTGTACAAAGGATTACCAGGTATGCTTAGAGAACTCCGTTCACGTAAGATATCATCATTCCTAGTCACAAATGGTTTACATCCAGAAATGATTGAAAAGCTTAGGGATGAAGATTCACTTCCGACTCAATTGTATATGTCATTAGATGCCCCAGATGAAAAAACATGGAAAAAAATAGATATTCCTTTGATTCCCAATTTTTGGGATAAAGTCAAAGGTACGTTGAAGTTAATGAATGGCCTTAATACTCGGAAAGTTCTTAGATTAACAGTAGTTAAGGGATGGAATGATTTTGATATTCCTGGTTATGCAAAATTAGTTAAATTAGCTGGTGAAAGAGTGATGATTGAAGTAAAATCATACATGCATTTAGGACCAGCACGTAAACGTTTGAGTCAAGATAACATGTTATCCTATGAAGAAATTTTAGAATTTTCAAATAAGTTGGCTTTAGAATTAGGTTGGAAAATTATAGATGAAGCTCCAAATAGTTTAATTGCTTTGGTGGCCGAAGAAGATTGGGAGGGTCGTGTGATAGATTTTGGAGATCCGGCTACAGGGCACCTCGAATCCTCATTTACATGCTAAACTCCCAAAAAAGGTAAATAGTACTACAGAGACCTAAGATTAGTGGATTATATTTCAGGAATTGCATCAGCATTCAAGACGTATATAGGAGAGGGAGCTATCGGTGAGCTTCAAGATAATATAACTGATAAGCCTATGATTTTGATTGCAGGAGATCAGTTAACTGGTAAATCTACACAAGCTAAAAGTTTAGCCGAATTTTTCAAAGGCTCTTTCCATTCTGTTGGTTCTCTTTTTAGAGAAGCTGCCAGAAATAGAGGGATAACGGTCGCAGAACAGGCTCGTTTATTATTAGTTGAGAGAGGTATTGATGTTGAAATAGACTACAAAACCTGTCAAGTGATTACGGGGGCAGAAATTACTACTAATTTAGGTGTTGTAGAGGGTAGACAACCAGCCTACATGGGAAGCTTTATGGTTAGTTTAGGTAAGAAAAATATAATTCGTTTATATTTACGATGTTCAATTAGGGAACAGGCTTTGAGATTTTTGAGAAGAGAAGCAGGTGAAAAGGCATATCTGGCAGGTAAATCCCAAATACCGGAAAAAGATTATAAAAATTTAGAATCTCTGAATACTGAAATTGAGAATTTAGAAATAGAGGGAAGGGAAGAGATAATGACTGATTTTATAGAAAATCAGAGTCGTGACGAAGATGATAGAGTTAGATACTCCAAATTATATGGTTTTGATTATGGTAATTTGAAAGGATATGATATAGTATTAGATACAAATAACAAGGAACCTGATGAAGTTTTTCAAGAAATATTAGAAAAGTTAGACGATTTTGGCTTTCGAACAAATTAATAAACAGCCTAGTACAATGGTTAATGTGGACTTATCTCTGAATGAATTGAAATTGTTGAAATGTTTGAAGGAGGGCCCCCTTTCTCCTCATGAAGCGTCATTGAAATCGGAGTTAGGGGAAAAAGAAGCCATGTCCGCAGCATCCTGGCTTCGAAGTAAGGGTTTGGTTGACATATCTGAGGAATCAACAATTTTTCTTTTTCCTAATGATGAGGGAAAAAAATATGCTGAACAAGGTTTGCCAGAAAGGCGTGCGGTCGAATGGCTCAATCAAATGGGCGAATCGTTACTAGATGAATTGCCCTTAGATGATAACGAAAAGAAAGTTGTAATTGGCTGGTTGAAAAGAAAGAAATTTGCGGATTTAGAAAAAACAGAAGAGGGTCTAAAATTAATTCCTACAGGTAATGTTGAAGAAACTCCTGATGAAGAGGTTTTAGTTCTTCTAAGTCGGAAGCCTATACCTGAAAATGAGATAGATAAAGATGGTCTTACTTTGCTAAAAGGAAGACAAGTTTTGTCTACTAAGGAAGAAGTATCAAGGATTTTTAATTTGACTGAAGAAGGTCAAAACTTTAATGCTGATGAAATTGGTGAAAATTTGATAGGAGAGGTAACTCCTGAGATGTTGCAATCAGGTGAATGGAAAGATAAGAATTTTCAGCGTTATAGTGCCGAAACAAGTGTTGAATCTTCCAATTTTGCCACTTTACATCCTTTAACTAGATTTACAGAAGAGATTAGATCTATATTTTTACAAATGGGTTTTACGGAAATTGAGGGAGATTATGTTGAGTCAGCCTTTTGGAATATGGATGCTTTGTTTATTCCACAGGACCATCCAGCCCGTGAATTACAAGATACTTTCTATCTTTCCGAACCAGCGTCATTTGTAATTAATGATGATGAATTGTTAGATCAAGTTAAGTCTATACACGAAGATGGTGGCGATACCGAGTCAATAGGGTGGGGCAGCAAGTGGAGTAAAGAAACAGCTCAGCAGGCTTTGTTGAGGACACATACAACGGTTGGTACAATTCGATATTTATCTAATAATCCAGAACCGCCTATACGGGTTTTTAGTGTGGGTCGTGTTTTCAGGCGTGAAGCTTTGGATGCCACACATTTACCCGAATTTACTCAAGTCGAAGGTATAATTGTCGAACCGGAGGCTAATTTTGGTATGCTTATTGGCGTATTGAAAGAATTTTACAGAAGAATGGGTTTTCACGATGTAAGAGTTAGACCGGCATATTTTCCATACACAGAGCCTTCTCTAGAAGTTGAAGTTCGTTTTGGAGATAAGTGGTTAGAGTTAGGGGGTGCGGGAATTTTTAGACCTGAGGTTACAGCGCCTTTTGGAATTGAATGTCCAGTTCTAGCTTGGGGTCTTGGCCTTGAAAGATTAGCTATGCTACATTTAGGAATCAAAGATATTCGAATGCTTTACCAGAGTGATTTACAGTGGCTCAAAGAAACGGTTTAAGCTATACTAATACTAACCTTTTTGATAACTATATTGCTTCCATCTTGTACAAATGTAACATATGATTGGCCAGGGATTATGCCTAAATCTTCTTCAACCCATTTAGGGAGGTAAATTCTTCGATTGATGTCGTATTTCTTTACATCAGTGACAGGTTCATTCATTCACCCATATAGTCACGCACTCTAAAAGGGTTATGGGCAATTAGGGGCATTTTGTAGTGTTAATTTTATCACCCCTTCTATGATAGTGAAATATGGCAACTATACGTATTGCAATAACTGGTGCTGCAGGGCAGATAGGTTACAGTTTACTTCCTAGAATTGCAGCTGGTGAGATGTTTGGTTCTCAAACAAAAATATCATTACAATTGCTTGAAATTCCTCCAGCTTTGGAAGCTTTAGGTGGTGTGGCTATGGAACTTCAAGATTGCGCTTTTCCACTCTTAGAAAGTGTAGTTGTTACTTCTGATCCTGATGAAGCCTTTAGTGGAGCTAATCTTTGTCTTTTAGTAGGTAGTAAACCTCGTGGGCCTGGTATGGAAAGATCAGATTTACTAAAGGATAATGGAAGAATTTTTGTAGGTCAAGGAAAGTCAATATCTGAAAATGCAGCCGATGATTGCCGTATTGTCGTTGTTGGTAATCCATGTAATACTAATTGTATGATAGCAGCATCCCAATCTGATCGATTTGATTCTAACAGATTTACAGCTATGACACGACTCGATCAAAACAGAGCAGTATCGATGCTCGCTGTAGAAGCTGGAGTTGATATCACAGAAGTTTCAGGTATGGCTATTTTTGGAAACCATAGTCCTACTATGTTCCCAGATTATTCTAATAC
>Ga0208408_1000394_pt1 | contig 29648 bp, 32 predicted proteins | sample ETNtaG_4_FD_185776 | JGI IMG/M metagenome (GOLD analysis project Ga0208408, IMG submission 185776) | Marine microbial and viral communities from oxygen minimum zone, Eastern Pacific Ocean - ETNP201406SV67 (SPAdes) (version 2) | ecosystem: Environmental > Aquatic > Marine > Oceanic ... | reverse complement strand
AAGATCTTTACTTCTTAGAGACTGTAATGCAGTCAGAATCCCACCAAGTGGTCCTTCGTCAGGCCAAGAATCTTTCACCACTTTCCCTTCGGAATTGAAAGCCTCAGGTGTCTCATTTCCAACTATGAGGACAGAAGAAGCAGAGGCTTCTCTAAGTTTTCTTACTGACGACTCAAGCAGCGTCACACCGTCTAGTACAAGACCTGATTTGTTCACCCCCATGCGTTCACTGCGCCCTCCGTTAAGTATTACGCCCACAAAAGGGAAATTTTTTTTCATATTGTCATTCTAGTTCTTGGCCTATATCCCACATTGCGTGTTTCTCAACCTATTATGGCAAGATGCGTCCATACTTTATTGACCTTTCCGTTATACCAGAGTTAGGAGAACTACCTTCTTGGGCTAACCCTGACCTCCTAAAAGGGTTGAGCATAGGTGCGATAGTTTTAGTGGTTATCGGCACTTGGCTGATCTTTCGAGTCGTTCGCAAAGTAGTTTTCCGCTCTTTGTTGATCGTTCTCGCTGTTGGGTTGAGTTTTTCTCTATGGCAGCAAAGAAGCCAACTTACAGATTGTGTTGAAACTTGTTCTTGTAATATTTTTGGTCAAACTGTTCAAATTCCTGTCGACAAGAATCCAAATTGTGAATAGATGTAGAACAAACTAGATGAGGATGATCAAGTATCCCGAGGAACGCGCTCTATTCGTAAAACGTTTGTCGATCTTGAAGAATCACTAGTCCCAGCAAGAACAGCAACCATTTGCCCAGTTTCTAGGTCCCCATTGTCGCGAGCCAACCGCAATGCTGCTACAACACGATCATCTATGGTTCCTTCAACAGAAAGATGTCGCGGTTCAGTCCCCCAACTGAGAGCTAATTGTCCAACTGTCCGCTCATCACTACTCAAACCAAGTATTCGAGCTGAAGGTCGAAAGCGAGCCATGGAACGAACAGTGAACCCCGAGCCAGATATGCAAACAATAGTTTTGATTCCTAACTCAGCAACTGCCCGCGAAGTAGCTAAAGTCATCGCATCAGTTATAGAAGTCTCTGCTACATCTCTGTTGGTTAAGCGAATTTCGGCAAGGTCGTTAGCCCAGCCACGGTGATCAAATTCCTGATCGGCGCGAGCGACAATCCGCCCCATAGTGGATATTACATTTACTGGGTCTGATCCGATCGCTGTTTCACCAGAAAGCATCACAGCACTTGAACCATCCCAAACTGCATTAGCAACATCAGAAACTTCTGCTCGTGTCGGCTCGGGTGAATCGACCATACTTTCCAGCATTTGAGTGGCTGTTATTGCTGGTCGACCAGATGCAATGCATTCCTTGATGATATTTTTTTGTAACATCGGTAAACCTTCAATGCCATACTCTTGACCTAGGTCACCTCGAGCAACCATAATCGCTCCCGCTGAATCAATTATTCCTGGTAAATCTTCTAAAGCTGCTTGAGTCTCTATCTTCGCTACTACAAGCGGACCTTCAGGATGAGGCGGCAGGTTCAATCGCTTTATATCTTGTGCTGTTCGAACAAAAGATAAAGCCAAGATGTCTATGTCTAAAGGAATGAATCGATCGACTGCCTCTATATCTTCCGCTGTCGGTGCAGTCAAAGTTAGTTGATCTGAGGGGATATGGACTCCAGGTCGACCGGAGAGCACCCCTCCATGCATAACAGTCGCTTTTAGCCGGTCTTTAAGGCTTTCATCAACTCTTACAACAGCTCTGCCATCTCCGATATTTAATTCAGAACCCTCTTTAACGTGAGTCAGAAGTTCGTCATAACCAATTTCGATCGTTTTTTCGGTACTTTGCTGGTCGCCCACGACTAAGTCGACTTGACTTCCTTCTCTGAGTTCTAGTTGTTCTTGACCGAAGTCCCCTGCTCGTATTTTTGGGCCGGGCAAATCGATTAAAATTCCTACAGGCTTACTTTCTTCGGCAGCTATTTTTCTGATTCTTTGTATTCGCTCTTCGGCTAATTCATAAGTACCATGTGCTAATCCGATTCGGGCTATGTCCATACCGGCTTGGATCATTTCCCTTAAAATTTTTTCAGAATCTGAAGCAGGACCGATGGTTGCAATGATTTTTGTTCTACGTGTCACATCTTCCACGCTACCGTCACAAACTCTATTGGAATACGATTAACTGACCGGTTTTTCTTTTAGGTCCGTAAGGTGTTATTTGTGACTGGTAAGCACCCTTTTTTTGGTTCTGATTCGTTTCTTGCGTTTGCGCACCGCGGAGGAACCGGCAACTGGCCAGAAAACACTCTTCGAGCCTTTCGACATGCCGTTGACATTGGTTACAAATATGTTGAAACCGATGTGCATCTAACTGCTGACGGAGTAGTCATAGCATTTCATGACACAAAGCTTGATCGCGTAACTGACTTGACGGGAACAATATCAGACCTCACTTGGAACCAAATACGAGAAGCACGTGTTGGAGGAAGTGATCCAATACCTTTATTTGAAGAAATCCTTGAAGAATTCCCTCTGCTAAATGTCAACATTGACCCAAAACATGATGCAGTTGTTGAACCTCTAGCAAACTTATTACTCAAACACAAAGCGTTAGACAGGGTCTGTGTGGGCTCTTTTTCTGATCGAAGAATAAAACACTTCCAAACCCTTATAGGAGACAAAGCCTGTACTTCTGCTGGTCCTAAAGGCGTAGCCCGGTTTAGAGCTTCAAATTTTGGGATAGGAAGACCAAAGTTTTCTTTCGACTGTCTTCAAGTTCCTGTACGTCAAAGCGGCATAACTTTAGTAGATGAGAAATTTGTAGTTGCTGCTCATGAACACAACCTCCAAGTTCATGTTTGGACTATTGATGATCCGACGGAAATGAGCAGACTTCTAGATCTTGGAGTTGACGGGATCATGAGCGACAAACCAGATTTATTGAAAGAAACATTATTGCAAAGAGGATTATGGAGTTGAGTACCAGATGAGCACTGTACGTATTTTCTTACACGTCATTTCAATTTGTGGTTGGGTTGGAGGCCAACTGTTGATGGTAGCACTTGTGCCTGTTCTACGGAAAATTAGCCCCGATGCGCCTCGTCTCGCTGCTGAAAGATTTGGACGCTTTGCCTGGACTTTTTTAGTTCTCGCTTTGATCACTGGAGTCTGGAATATTTTTGCGGTTGAATTATCAACCAAAGACTCTGCTTATCAAATGACGTTGTTCGTTAAACTGCTTTTAGTTGCCACTTCGGGTGCTTCTGCGCTGATACATAGCAGAACTAAATCTGTTGGCCTGCGAGCAACTACAGGGGCATTAGGGCTTTTAGCTGCTCTCGGAGCTCTACTCAGCGGAGTCTTATTAATTAGTTAGTACTTGAAATTTTTAGAATTTTACTCTTTTCTGTGGACAGCATGTGGAAAGAAAGAGAATCTCTGGGGAAATTAGTGAAGCTTTTGGGGAATACCTAAAAATAGGTTGACTCGGGAGAAAAGATCCGGCAAGATGCTTTCACGCCAAACATAGCGTGGTTATCGGAACCGACGAGACCGACACCACCCCTGGAAAAAGCGAAAGCTGGTTCCGGCGGAGGACCGTCAAACTCTCGGGAAAGTGTCCATTAAGTGTTTGGGGAGGACCGTGACACACTGGTTCCTTAGGGAATTAGTAGTCAGCCGTAGGCACTGAGGTGTCGAGTTGGTCGGAACGTTTAAGTCTTCGGACTTTTACCTCTAACCAATAAGCACCTCAGTCGATCCAAGGTCTGCATTTAATTGCAGCACAAAGTTGTGAAGTTGTTGACGAACAACAAAAACAACTAAGTGGATCTTGTTTCGATGTGTCAAACGAATCAGGTTTTTTAGATGCTTCGGTATCAAAAGGATCCTGTTAGTTAACTCTCTTGAGAGTTTATGGTTTACCAGGCATAAGTTCTTCTCCTGACGGGAAGTTGAGTTTATGTTCGGATAAAAAACCTTTCGAGGTTTTTTATTCAGAAGTGGTACTTCTTATGAAGTTTCCATTTGGTGGCACGCAACGATAGGAACGACTCCAAGGAGTTAACCGGTTCGCCGGGAGGCTACTTGGGGTCGTTTCCGCGTTACGGCACCTTTCTACGGAACATAGTGGCCCATGAATGATGCAGCTGTAAGAACTACCAAACAAACAGCTGAGACCGGATAAATCATTCTCTTAATATGTTTTCTTTCCGAAAAGATCGCTAAAGCCATCACAAAAGGAAAAGCTGTCATTGCATATCTTTCTAAACTGTTCAAATTTTCAGCAGACGTAGCAACCAGTAAAGAAACTAAAGCGTAAGAAAAGTAATGGCGAGGAAGATTTCTCCAAACAGTCACTAAAAGTAAGGCGAGACCCAAAGCAACTAGAACATGTAAACCATCTGAGTCTAGTTCTACTATTTCCTTAACTCCGCTAATGAATCGTCGTATAGGGTCAACAAATCCACCGCGAAGTTCTTTCTGAACGGTGAACGGGATCCAGTTTTTTTCATTCTGCGAATTCGACCACAAAAGAAAAATGAGCACCCCTATCGGGCCCCCAAAGCTAGCTACCAAACATTCGAAACGGTTCTTGAAGCCATTTCTAATAACCGAAAACCCTGGTGCTGCTACTACAGCGATTGATAGTAATGCCCCTGTAGGTCTCGTCAGGCCTGCTAGACACGTAAAAAGTGCCACCATTTTCCAGTTCTGCTTTTTAAGAGCCAAGAAAACTATAAGAGTCAAAGCTATAAAGAAGCTCTCGGCGTAACCCCACACCAAGACAAAGGCAGCGGGAGATAAAGCCAAAAGCCAAACTGTCCTCTTTGCTCGATTCGGGCTTCCATTCTCTGCTATGACTAACCGATAGAGAAAAATAAACGTGATGAGAGAGAAAAGGTTGGCAATCAACACCGAAGCCCAAACTGCATCCCCCCCAACTAGTGGCTTCAATAATTTACCAAAGAAAACAAACCCGGGAAAAAAGCGAAAAGCTTCCTCGCCTAACTGGTTATATCCAACGGAAATCAATTGCTGATACCAACCAGCATCCCATAATTGAAAACCTTGCGAAGTGAACTCACGCTCTTCGTTCAAGGCGAATAAGTCAGCGAACCACATGGTTGCAATCACTATGAATCGGGAAATAAACCAAGCTAAGAAAACTGAAACCAGATAGCTGTCGGATTTCTTCGTTTTACTTAAATTCATTTTGTAAATCTCACTAAATTCGCTGAATTGTAGTAATCCTCCCCACCTGCATGTACAAAAACCCTGCTATTAGAAGAGGAAGCATTCAGTTCTTCTTTGAGTTTTCCGCATTGAGACCCAAATGTTTTGTATCCGTCTATCCAAACAAGCCAGATTGACTGCTCTTGAATATGCAGCGAAAGAATTTTTTTAGCTATTTCAACAGGATCAGACTTCGAGTTTCGCTCTTCGTAGTCATACCAGTTGACCCTCTGACCACTATCTAAAGAGGGGTACGCATAAAGGTTGAACTCTTCTTCCAATACTCGGTGTGCAGCCGGAGCGAGCTGATCTGGACAGAAAACTACAGTGTCTCCAACTGTTCCATTCTTTTCTATGCTCGCAGCTACTTCACCTATCTGTGTGCGATCATGCGATAGTTCACGGGCTACCGAAATCACAGATACAAGCGCAAGAATGACTAACAAACCAATCCCTATCCGATGAGAAAGATGGCCTAGCCCTACCCCTATGGCTAGAACCAACGGGATAAAAGCAAACGCTCCGTATCTCCCCTGAAATGCTGAATCGAAAATCAGACTTGCCGCAATACCAAAAAACATCGCTAAAACTCCGACAAGAACAGAGATCAGAAGAAACTTGTGTTCGGTCCTTCCAAGAATAGTTATAGATCCCGCTTCGGGTTCCTGTTTTCGAAGAAATAGCCCCATTCCGGCTAGCACAACTATTAGCACCGCTACCAGTAAAGCCTCTGAACCTCTTCCACCTCCGTAAGCTTCAAGTGTGAGAGCCACGACTACTGTGGGTCTTGGTGCATCTGACCAAGGTGTTCCTGTGTGCGACAACTGTTCCAAAAAGATAGGTAACCAAGGAACAAACGTTGCTATTCCCAAACCAACAGCGAAACTCAGTTTCTTGCTACGTTCAATAACTTCTTTGTCTCCGCTAACGATGCAAAAAAATAAAACCAGGCACAAAGCAGAAACTAGAAAGAGTGACCAGTAATGGGTGTACAGCAAACCAGCAATGACACAACTAACTCCTAAAAGATTAAGAGGTGTAGGGCTTCTCCATGCCTTTTCAATAAGAATATGTCCGATCAAAATCAGTAGAACCAACAGCGAATACATACGAACTTCAGTCGCATACCGGATTGCAAATGGGCTGATAGCTAACACTCCTACCGTGAGTGCACCCACCCAACTATCTGTAGCCTTTCTCATAAATCGATAGACCAGAAAAAGTGAAGAAGTTGAAAAAACACCAGACATTGCTCTGAGTGCAAAATCAGAATCACCAACTACTAAAGACCAGAAATGAAGAAGGAAATAATATAGCGGCGGATGGCCATCATTTCTGAGCGCTTCAACGATTCCTCTAGGGCCTTCTTCTGCTATTGAAGCAGATATTGCTTCATCTAACCAGAGTGGAGAGTCAGCAAAAAATCTTAGAAGAATCCCTACTAGCGCAATCACTCCCAAGATCAAAATGGCACGAATATGGAATAGATCTTTTGGTTTTTTAGTTACATCTGAATCCATAGAATTTATGGTACTTCATTTGGTTCTATCACATGATTGAAAACCTCTAGGCTGGGGATATGGAAACATCATCCGCTGGTCTTGACACTGCTTCAAAATCAATAATTGTTGGGGCTGGACCAGCAGGCCTCACCGCTGCTTACCAAATAGGTAAAGTTGGTGGAGTTGCCGTTGTTTTAGAAGAGGATTCCGTAGTAGGCGGCATAAGTCGGACTGCTGAGAGAGATGGTTGGCGTTTTGATATTGGAGGCCATCGATTCTTTACAAAAGTCACCGCAGTTTCTGAACTGTGGCACGAGATACTTGATGAAGATGACTTTCTTCTTCGACCTCGAATGAGTCGAATCTACTACGACGGAAAATTCTACGATTACCCTCTAAAAGCTACTAATGCATTAAAGAACCTAGGTATATGGGAGTCCGTTCTTTGTGTTTTCTCTTATATCTGGGCTCGAATAAAATCTCCAAAAGATCAAAGCCATTTTGAAGGCTGGACGGCTAGTCGATTCGGATGGCGTTTATATCGAAAATTCTTTAAAACTTACACCGAAAAAGTTTGGGGAATTCCTGCAACCGAACTTCAAGCGGACTGGGCAGCACAAAGAATAAAGAATTTATCTCTTTTTAAGGCAATTCTTAATGCAGTTCTTCCTAGGAGAAACCAAAAAGAAATCACTAGCTTGATCGAAGAGTTCGAGTACCCAAAATTTGGTCCAGGAATGATGTGGGAAAAATGCCATGACCTCGTCAGCGAACAAGGAAGTCGAGTTTTCTTCGAGCACAAAGTGAATCATTTTTCCCACAAAGACGGAAAAGTTATTTCTGTCAAAGTTGCCACGCCTAACGGACCTGTAGAATTTGACGCTGACTCTGTCATTTCTTCTATGCCACTCCCTCATCTTTTGCAGGCAATGAACCCTCCGGCCTCTGAAGAAGTTTTGCGAGCCGCTGCTGCTCTTACTTTCCGAGACTTTCTAACTGTTGCTCTGATCGTCCCAGAAGCGAATGGGTTTCCGGATAACTGGATATATATACATTCTGAAGAGGTGAGGGTAGGTCGAGTTCAGAACTTCGGCCAATGGTCTCCTTATTTGGTAAAAGAAGGGCGAACCTGCCTAGGGCTTGAATATTTTGTGAATATAGGAGATGACCTTTGGAACTCTAACGACGGGGACCTCGTAGCTAAAGCCACCCAAGAACTTGGTGTTCTTGGGTTAGTTGAACCTGAGTTAGTAGAAGGCGGATATGTAGTACGTATGCCTCGGGCTTATCCGATGTATGACAGCGAGTACCAAGAGAATGTTGAAATAATTCGATCGTGGCTTGACCAGCATGCAAAGAACGTTTACCCCGTCGGCCGTAATGGTATGCATCGCTACAACAACCAAGACCATTCAATGCTCACGGCCATGCTTTCTGTTGAAAATATTTATGGGGCATCACATGACATCTGGCAGGTAAACGTTGAAGAGGACTACCACGAAGAGATTGCTGACTGATTCGACTGAGAATACTAAATCCACAAAAAAACACGTATTCACTAAAAGTGGTCACTTAACTACAGTTCATTAAATGGTATCGACATAGACCAACATCTCACATAGCGTTTTCATGTTAGAGAAATTGAATCACCCGATTCAATGACAACAAACCATAAAGGGGATGCATCAATATGATGGCAACCATTCTCACCTTGATGATCACAGCGATGATCTTTCAGGGTGTCATGGCAGTAATCGACAGTGTTTTAGACATGGTCGGTGTTAATTCAATGATTAAAGGAATTCCAGTAATCGGCGGGCATATGCAGCTGGTCTGGGCTTACCTTTTCGTAATGATTTCTGAGATAGGTGGCTGGGGCTACGGCGCCAGCATGGAAGTATTGCAAATGGGAGATTTTGGTGTAGATCTTGCATCAGCCATGGCAATGCTTGCCTTCATCTCTGTTAAAGATGCCGCAATCAAGGCTCTTGGACAGGGTTTTGCTCGGTAATTAAACGTTTCAAAACCCCCATCGCTTTCGAGCGGTGGGGGTTTTGTCGTTTTCAAGCATCTTTCACTAACGTCTCCAGGCCCGCTACTCTAAGTCAATGCAGTCAGATACCTTAATACTTGGTGTAGACCTTGACGGAGTTTGTGGTGATTACACCGCCGCTTTTCGACCTTTAGTAGCCCAAGAGTTAAATGTTTCCGAGTCTTCCCTGCCTGAAGGAAGAAGTTGGGACTTCTCAGAGTGGGGCCTATCAGTTGACCAATATCAGCATCTTCACCACAAAGCAGTTGAAGACCATCGCATGTTTCGTTCTATGCCTGTTTTTGAAAATACCTCTGAAGTACTCTGGCGGTTATCTGACGCAGGGGTTTGGATACGTATAATAACTCATCGCCTGTACGTGAATTGGGGCCATGCTGTTGCGGTAACCGACACAGTTGAGTGGTTAGATCAAGCTCGTATCCCTTATAGAGATATTTGTTTCCTTGGAGAAAAACCAGAAGTTGAAGCTGACATTTACATTGAAGATGCTCCACATAACGTCTCTGCTTTACGAAACTCCGGAAACTCTGTAATCGTTTTCGATGCTCCGTATAATCAAGGATTAGAGGGGCCGCGCGCCACAAACTGGCTTAACTGTGAGCAAATTATTCTTGACCTTGCCGCTGAGAAGGGATTCAAAATTCAGCCAGAACTACCTGGGCTTGAAATATCTGATGACCGCCTAATCGAAGATTAGATTATTCGCCTCTAAAGAGATTTTGAGCTATTACTAAGTCATCTCTGTTGGTGATACCGATCCACTTCTCAGTTGACTTTACGACTTTTATCGACAATAAACCTTCCGCCCGCTGGTGGTCAAGAGCCTCCGGTAAAAGAAACTCAGAAGACGGATCGTCAGAATTCTGTGAATAAAATGATGCCCACTGCCCTGCTAAACGGCCTACTGCTTCACGTGGCAGAGCCCAAAGATTCATGGATACAGGGACTTCCTCTTCAAGTCGTCCTGATGGATCATCTGCCAAGATGCCCACCTCGTCTCTTCGTATTCCGTGAGTCTCTACCAATTCGACTAAAGACCCGTCTACTTCCGATAATCTGCAAACTCCTCGCGTAACCGAACCCGTGTCTGAGAGAGTTTGCTTGAGCTCAAACGCGACCAATACTGCTGACTCGCCGTCTGTTTCCTCTAAAGCTTCTACTGCTAGTCGGATTCCACTCATTCCATAGTGGTCGTCTGCATTAACAACAATGATTGGTCCGTGCACTTCAGGAGAAGCACTCAAAATGGCGTGACCTGTCCCCCACGGCTTTGCACGTGAAGGACCAAAAGCATCTTGATGAACAACAACTATTGATGGATCTTTTAGATGTTGCCTATTTAAGTGTTCGTGTAATTCATTATTTAAGTCAGTTCGTGCCACGATGATTACTTGACCTAAGCCAAGTTCTGCTGCATCGCGTATGGCGTAGTCTAAAAATGCTTCACCTTTTGGCCCAACGGAAACTAATTGTTTGTTTCCGCCGAATCGAGATCCCAAACCACCAGCCATCACGACTAACGAAATTTCTGAACGATTAAATGACACTACAACTCTTCCCGGACTGTCTTAGTTATTAAAACCCTACCGTTTTTAACGGCCTTACCGATAACAAAGTTCAGATAACAAATGAAGAAAAGCCGATGACGTGAAGAGTTCGTTCGGCGATTAATATCAACAAAATGAATAGTGAAGTTAAATACTCAGAGAACTCAACAGATGACGTATTTCGTTTAGAGGTAGAAGATTTTTTCTCCAAAGCGGGTTCTGAAATAGGTGCGATCGCTGAGGGAATTGGTGATGCCGATACTACCGCACTCGGTCGAGCAAAATCATTCCAACTTGCTCTCTCTAAAGCTGGTCTCGCAGGAATCACCTATTCGAAAGAATACGGCGGGGCAGGATTAACAGACAAACAACAAGAAATTTTTAGTGAAGTTGCTTCCGGCTGGGATTCCCCAACTTCACCTTTTTCAATTTCACATGGAATGTGTTTGCCGATGCTAAATCAATTTGGAACACACGAACAAAAACTTCAATTCATGCCGGACAATATCAGTGGAAAAACTATTTGGTGTCAGCTCTTTTCGGAACCTGGTGCTGGCTCTGACGTAGCTAGTTTGTCTACTCGTGCTGTACTTGATGGTGATGAGTGGATCATAAATGGACAAAAAGTTTGGACTTCCGGCGCACACTATTGTGATTACGGGATTGTTGTAGCCCGCACCGATCCTTCGCTTCCTAAGCATCGTGGTTTAACAATGTTCATCATCGATATGGCTGATTCAGCTATTGATGTTCGCCCACTCAAGCAAATTTCTGGCGGTAAAGGTTTCAACGAAATTTTCTTCACTGATTTACGGATCCCGGTGGACTATCAACTTGGGGAACTAAACCAAGGGTGGAATTTAGCCGTTTCTATGCTGATGTTTGAGCGTGTTTCAATCGGGGCAAGCGCTGGGGGCTTGAATGCCGATAGAAGTTCAGATCTGATTAAATTGGCTCAGAATAATGGACGTTCAAAAGATCCTGTTATGAGGCAAAAATTAGCTGATCTCTGGATCCGAGAACGAATAAAAAGTTTTATTGGTCAAAGAATAAGAGATGCAGTTTCCGCAGGGCAAATACCTGGACCTGAAGGATCCATTGCCAAGTTGAATGGCGCTCTATTAGCCCGAATTATTCGTGATACAAGCATAGACCTTGTCAAAACACAGGCTCAAGCATGGGAAACAGAAGATCTAGATGGAAACCAATGGGCGGTTGGATGCCTAGCCGCCGCCGGGATAAGTATTGCTGGCGGAACAGATGAAGTTCAGAGAAACATAATTGGTGAGCGAGTCCTAGGGTTACCTAAAGAACCCGACCCTTTCAAAGGTGCTGCTTGGGAAGACGTACCAAGAAGTTAATTATTTAATTTCTTGAGAACGGAGAAACGTGCCACATTACGATCTACTTATAATTGGTGCCGGTTCCGGCAACTCCATAATTGATGAACGTCATAACAATTGGAATATCGCAATCATTGAGCCAGGCGACTTTGGAGGAACGTGCCTCAATCGAGGTTGTGTTCCCTCAAAAATGTTCATCCATACTGCTGATCGGGCCTATATGGCTCAACAAAACACTCCATTTGGGATTCAAACAAATTTCGTGAGTGCTGATTGGAGAAAGATTAGAGACCGTGTATTTGACCGAATTGATCCCATAACAGAATCCGGATTGAACTACCGGACCTCTTTGACGAATGTGACCGTCTATAGAGAAAGAGCGCGTTTTATAGACAAACAAACTATCCAAGCAGGTAAGGAAATTATCACAGCTGATCAAATCGTTGTGGCAGCAGGGGCCCGTCCAAGCATTCCAGATATATCAGGAATCGCCGAAGTTCCATATCTGACTTCAGATGAAATAATGCGCATCGAAGAACTCCCTTCACATCTAGTCATTATCGGTGGTGGTTTCATCGCTGTTGAAATGGCTCATATCTTCTCTGCCTTTGGGTCCGAAGTGACAGTCATCCATAGACGTGACCGACTCCTTCGAGAGATGGACCTTGATATCAGCGAACAAATGACAGATATTTATGCAAATCGACTAAACCTCCTTCTTGAAACAGAAGTTTCACAAGTAACACACAACAACGAGTTTGAACTGACCCTTTCTACTGGTCATTCCATCGCCTGTGATCAACTGCTAGTCGCTACGGGACGAATACCTAATACTGATCTGCTGGATGTCTCTGCTGGTTTTATCAATACTTCAACTTCAGGACATATTGAAACCGACGCTTACTTGCGAACTAGCACCGAGGGAGTTTGGGCGATTGGAGATATAACTAATCCAATTCAGTTGAAGCACCTTGCTAATGCCGATGCAAGAGTAGTGGGACACAATTTATGCAATCCAGAGAATCTGCTTTCCATTGATCGTTCTTTATCCCCTTCAGCAGTTTTTGGCTACCCACCTATAGCTTCGGTTGGTTTAACAGAAAAACAGGCTCAAGACCAAGGGGTTTCTTACCTAGTTGCTACTCGCCCTTTTAGTGATACTGCTTATGGATGGGCGATGGAAGATCAAAAAAGTTTCATAAAACTCTTAGTGGATCCAACAACTAGACTTCTTTTAGGTGCACACCTGATTGGTCCACAGGCCCCCACTTTGATACAACAATTAATACAAGGAATGTCTTTGGGGCAGAATGTTGATGAAATGGCACGATCTCAGTTATACATACATCCGGCACTACCAGAAGTTGTTGAACAAGTTCTTTTAGAATTTGCAATAAGTTAAACACCGAAGGAAAACTAATGAAAAACATAAATGGAAAAGTTGCAGTAATTACGGGAGGGGCTTCTGGTCTAGGTAAAGCTTTTGCGAAAAGACTTGGTGAAGCAGGCATGAAATTAGCTTTAGCTGATGTTGAAGTTCCTGTTCTAGAAGAAACCGTTGCCGATCTGCGCTCAAACGGGATTGAAGTCATCGGTGTGCCGTGTGACGTGTCCAGTGCCCAGTCAATGAAAAATTTTTCAGAGACTGTCTTAGCAGAGTTTGGTGAAGTCCACGTCCTTTGCCTTAATGCTGGTGTTGCTTCAGGTGGTCCGATAGTTGAGAGTTCTCTTGAGGAGTGGCGATGGGTGTTAGGGGTGAACCTATATGGAATAATTCACGGCCTTGACGCTTTTTTACCGGGGCTAGTTGAACAAAACGAAGGGCATATCGTTATGACAGCCTCAATAGCGGGCCATACATCTTTTGCTAATTTGGCTTCTTACAATGCTTCAAAACATGCGACAGTAACTATTGCAGAGACACTATTTGCTGAGATGAAAGAAGCGAAATCAGATGTAGGTGTTTCGTGTCTCTGTCCTGGTTTTGTTTCCACCAATATTTTTACTTCTGATAGAAATCAGCCCGAAGAACTGCAAACCTCGTTGGCTGAACCACCTTCAGAGGAAGAGGTTAACCAACGAGAAGCAGCGTTAGAGTGGCTGCGAGCTAATGCACTACAACCAGAATTTGTTGCCGATCTTGTTTATGATGCGATTATCGAAAAGCATTTTTGGATCTTTACCGAAGAAAGTCATACACAAGCTATTGCGGCTCGACATAAAGAAATTCAAGAACGTAGAGACCCTACTGCTGAAAGAATTACTGAAGAGTTCTAGTTTCTACTCCACTAAGAATGCTTCAGCGGTTTCTTTAGCCCATTTATAGTCTGTTTTGCCGTTAGGGCTACGTTGAATTTTAGGAACAATAACAATGTCTTTTGGAACTTTGTAACCGGCAAGATTCACCCTTACTTCAGTTTGTAGTTCTGAAACCGTGTTTTCCTCAAGTAACACATTGTCTTCTAATTGCACTATTGCTGTCACCGATTGGCCCCAGCGTTCATCTTCAATTCCAACTACATTGCAATCCCGAACGCTTTCAAGTTCTTTAAGAGCTTCCTCTACTTCTTCTGGGTAAACCTTTTCTCCACCTGTGTTAATACAAGCTGAACCGCGGCCAAGTAGCGTTATAGTCCCATCTTCTTCTACGACTGCATAATCTCCCGCCATTGACCATCGGCGGCCATCAATTTCAGGAAAAGTTTGAGCAGTTTTTTCTGGGTCTTTGAAATATCCCAACGGAAGCGGGTAGTCAGTTGCGAGACGTCCTCTCTCTTCTGACCCTGGTGTAACTTCAGTTCCTTCATCTGTGAAAACACGGGTATGTGGCCCTAATGCAAATCGTGCTGTACCAATCTTGCCACTGGAACGTGACGTGATTTGATTTCCTATGCCAGTTCCTTCGCTGGAACCCAAAGCATCCACTATTGAAACATCGCAATACTTTAGTAGCCGTTCTTTTACTGGGTCACTAAACATAACACCGGAAGAAAAAATCATCCTGAGAGAAGATAGGTCTCTTAAGTCTCCTTTATCAGATGCTTTGTCTAATGCATCAGCCATAGGTTTAGCGAAAGCATCCCCAACAATTGAAACCATCGTGATTTTCTCTTGCTCTATAACATTCCAAAGTTCATCCGCGTCAAAAGATCTAGAAGTCAGAGTGGTAACAAGCCCTCCATGTGAATGAGTGATCATTCCTGTTATCCCAGAAGTTCCATGCATAAGCGGAGCTGCGCAAAGTTGTCTCATCTCAGATCCTGCATCAATCACTCTGCGAGCAATAACTGCCGATTCTTCGAATGTTTGTGGAAGATTTGAACCAAGAGAGCGAAAGGTGGATTCCATCATTCCAAAAATATTGCGATGATTCCACATAACAGCTTTCGGCATTCCGGTAGTTCCACCCGTGTATAAAAACCAGAGGTCATCTCCTGACCTATTTATCCGTTCCATTGGCTCTATAGATAAAGCATCCTGATAAGAGACCGCCCAATCAGGAGTTTCTTTTCCACCCACCTGAATAGCTACTTTGAGTTGCGGACACAGTGGGTACGCCGCTTCAACTCTTTCTGCAAGCGTGTAATCAAAAAATATTGCTTCTGCGTCAGCGTTGTTCAAGATGTATGCCAGTTCGTCTCCTAAATACCTGTAGTTCGCATTTGCAGGCACACCTCTGATCTTAAAAGTTGCATATTGAGCTTCGGAATACTCCGGTCCGTTATAGAGATAAAGAACTACTTTCGAGTCGGGCTGCAAACCTTTATCTCCAAGAGTTGCCGCCAAACGTGCAGCTCTGTTATCAAAATCGGTCCAAGAAGTATGTCTTCCAGCAAGGGACAACGCAGGTTTATCACCAATTTCGTCAGCGATTGCTTCCCATGCAGTAGCGAGATTCAACATCGTTTCAGTCATTAGGAAAACCTAGCATTTCTCTTATTAACTTAAAGTGTTCGGCTATCTCCTCTTTCGCCATCTATGATTACTCAAGTGAGTAGTTACTTTGGACATACCTTTCGTATTGCAACTTGGGGAGAAAGCCACGGTGGAGGAATCGGCGTGGTAATAGATGGCTGTCCTCCTCGACTTGAACTCTCCGAAGAGGACATACAAAACGACTTAGATCGCCGACGGCCTGGACAAAGTAATCTTACAACTCAACGAAAAGAATCTGATAAGGCAGAGATACTTTCAGGAGTGTTTGACAGCAAAACTCTCGGAACCCCTATTGCCGTTCTTGTGAGAAATTCAGACGCTCAGCCAGCAGCTTACGACCATCTAAAAAATCTTTATCGACCTTCACACGCTGATTTTACTTACCAAGAAAAGTATGGGATACGAAACTGGGAAGGTGGTGGAAGATCTAGCGCGCGTGAAACCGTAGGTCGAGTTGCTGCTGGTGCTGTGGCTCGCAAATTATTAAAAGAGGCCTGCGGAATAGAAGTTCTCGCATGGGTTTCTCAAATACACACAATCCACTCTGAAGTCGATTCAACCACCGTTTCGCTCGAAGAAGTTGAAAACGATCCAACTCGTTGTCCGGACCCAAAAGCAGCAGCAAAAATGGGTTTTGCTATTGAGGAAGCGAAAAAAAATGGGGACTCCTTAGGGGGAATCGTTACCTGTGTTGCTCGTGGAGTCCCCCCTGGCCTTGGAGAACCAGTTTTTGATCGAATGGAAGCAGACCTTGCCAAAGGAATGCTTTCTTTGCCTGCTGTAAAAGGCTTTGATATAGGTAGTGGTTTCGATGCAGTTGAAATGACAGGAAAAAATCATAATGATCCTTTCATCGCCGGAGAAAATGGCCCTACTACTACTACGAATCACTCTGGAGGCGTTCAAGGTGGAATTACCAACGGTGCGGATGTTATTTTTAGAGTTGCTTTCAAACCAACTGCAACAATTTCATCTCCACAAGAAACTGTAGATACTGAAAATAACCCTGTTGAACTTTCCGCCACCGGGAGGCACGACCCCTGTGTTCTCCCCCGTGCTGTTCCGTTAGTCGAATCAATGACTCTTCTAGTTATGGCTGATCATTGGTTGCGTCAACAAGCCCTTGATGTCTTAGGACGCTAACTAGAAGCGTTCACTACAATTAAATACCATTAGACAGGAGTTTAATATGGCCGTTCCACCCCCAGCGGGAAGTAAACCCATTTATTATGAAGTACCTTCTTTTGATTCTATCGATGAGGAAAGAAAATATAAAAAAGAACGTTTAGCTGCTGGCTTTCGTATTTTCGGAAAATTCGGTTTCAGCGAAGGTGTAGCAGGGCATATTACGGTTCGCGACCCAGAGCAAACTGATGCCTTCTGGGTTAACGCTCTTGGCCAACCATTTAGTGATATCTCGGTATCAGACCTGCTTCTAGTAGCTCATACCGGAGAAATATTAGAAGGCGACTATGCAGTCAATCAAGCCGCTTTTGCCATACATTCTGGAATACATATGACTCATCCTGAGATTTCGGCTGCGGCGCATTCCCATTCGCTTTACGGCAAAGCATGGTCTTCTCTTGGCCGTACACTTGATCCGATAACTCAAGATTCATGCATTTTTTACGAGAATCACGTTCTCTTTGACGATTACACTGGAGTTGTCAATGATCCAGCAGAAGGAGTTCGGATTGCTGAATCTATTGGAAGTAACCGTGCTGCCATACTGAGAAATCACGGATTATTAACTGTTGGCGATTCGGTTGATGAAGCAATCTGGCTTTTTGTAACGATGGAACGCTCTTGCCAAGCCCAACTGTTAGCTGAAGCAGCGGGAACACCAGTAGTTCTTGATCATGAGACTGCTGCCCATACCCATAAATACGTTGGTAATCCATTCTCCAGCTGGCTTAGCGCTCAACCTTTATTTGACCGAATTCTTCAAGAACAGCCAGATCTTCTCGAATAGGTTGGCCTGCTTAAATTTATTATCAGTTCTTAATTCACGCAGCGTGAGTTACAAATAAGCGCTCAATATCGCGTTGGTAAAGAATACGAACTTTGACATCTGGGTGCTTCTCACCCATTTTGCGAAGTTTTCTATTCTTATGAGTGACAAGTGATTGACGAAGCGTAGTGATCTCCAAATAAACGTCATAATCTGGCAGATAGAAATCTGGAGTGAAAGCAGAAAGCGGGTTTCCTACCTCGTCTTCATCAAGAACAAAAGTTGTTGGTTCGTACTCCCAGGAGACTCCATAAAAATCGAAAAGTTCAGCTATTCGTTTCTCAGATTCATGAGCGAATTTTTCGGATCTTTCCGAATCGTGAATTTTGTACAGCTCAGCCATGGATGTAACTGAGCGTAATCTATTGGCTGACCGCCAGTGGGGATCCCCGGCCGTCAACTCCTCTGTGAGAGAAGGCACTTAAATCCAGTATCTTTGCGTCAACTTCTTCTTTGACTCCGGCTAATGGGAGAATATTTAGAACCCCTTGCCCGTTTTGTAATAGGTCTACAATCTCTTCACCGCTTCTTACAAGAACAGATTTGTTTCCGCTAATAACAAGATTTACTTGAGTGACATCTTCATCTAACTCACTTGAGAGGTAAGAGAAAACTTCACGAACCATCTCTAAGCGTATTCCAGCATCAAGAAGAGTTTTTATTGCCTTTAACTCCAGTAGATCTCTGTACGAATACAAGCGTCTACTTCCTGATCCCGCAGCATCTGTCATAGAAGGACGTACCAAATCTGTCCGTGCCCAATAGTCAAGTTGGCGGTAAGTGATCCCAACTATTTCAGCTGTCTTCTTACCGCTATAACCTTTTTCATTTTTATTGGCATCCATGAAAAGCCTACGCCTTTGAATATGTGCAGTTCGGCTGATGAACTACATCCGTGTACTTTCCTAAGATTAGAGTTTTTTGATCAAAAATTCAACTATTTCGCGCGCTTGGCGCGAATTTAGTCACTAAAAGTAATGAATTAAGCAAAATCGTCCGGATTGACTGAATCTAAAAATTCGCGAAAATCATCAATTTGACTCTCCGAGAGATTATCGCCTTCATCAGGTAGGTAACTTGCTTGTTCCATTACCTCCTCATCTGCATAAATAGTTGCCCCGGTACGAACTGCGATAGCTAAAGCGTCTGAAGGACGAGAAGAAACGACTTCCACTCCATTAGGGCCGCGAAAGTAAATGTCAGCAAAAAAGGTTTTTTCACGTAATTCTGTTATCTCTATTCGTTCCACTTGAAACCCAAATAGATCAACGACAGTAGTCAAAAGATCGTGAGTCATTGGCCGTGGAGGACTCTGATCAGCAAGTGACAGGCCGATAGCGGTCGCTTCTGGTCTACCAATGAATATGGGAAGCAAACGATTTCCAGACTCTTCTTGAAGCAGAACCACAGGGACATTTGTTGGTAACACTTCTTGCACACTCATTATTTTCATTTCGATCATTTTTAGGTCCCTATTCACTCACACCCATAGAAGATACTTCTTCTTTTTGACTTAGAGCGTAGACCTGTTCACACAATTGATCAGACCTCTCCTCTAAATCACCTAGATCTACTGAAACAAGTTCAGAAAGATTTCTAAATTGTCCTCCATAATCCAATCCATAACCAACGACAAAAGAGGAATCAAGTTCAAATCCAACGTGCTCTAAGTTGATGGGAAGGACTCGGCGTTCAACACGGTCAAACATTGTGCACACTCTTACTTCTGATGGCGAGCGATCTTTGAGATGTTTGAGTAAAAAATTAAGACGTAGTCCGGTATCAACTAAATCTTCCACTAAAACAACTTGTCGGCCGGTGATATCTGTATCTAGGTCTCGAGTCAACCGAACCCTGCCACTGTCAGGGGCGAAGACGCTCAGAGCAAGAAAATCAATCTCAACAGGTACGTCTATTCTTCTAACTAGATCGGCCATAAACGGTAAGCATCCCTTGAGTACACCTACGATTACTGCTCCTTCATCTAACGTTGAAGTTAATTCATCACCTAGTTCATCAACTCGATTCATGATTTGATCGCGTGTATAAAGAAGTTGAGGTGACTTCATCATTTATTGACCAAGGCGTCCAAGGGAGCGTCGCAGAATTATCTGACGAAGTCGAGAACCTGCTTCCATCAACTCATCTAATTGCTTATTAACTTGCGAGCGAGTCGTAGAATCGTCGCGTAAGCGAGGTAGTAAAACTTGTTCTAATGTTCCCGCCTCTCGCTGAGCGGAAACTAAGTACATTCGAAGATGACGTATATCGAAACCCAGATCTAAAAATATAGAAGCTAGTTGAGCTACTAGAAGAGAATCATCGTCATAAACAGTCACACTCCCAGTTTCATGACCGAATAAGAGGCCCATTTTCTCCAACTCCCTGGCTATTGACATCTCTAACCCTGAAGCTTTTGCTAATTCCTCGAGGCTCACACTTACTGAACCTACAAAGGTGTGACTGTTGCCTCTTTCTCTGAAAGGCTGAACATCGCCTGCTAAATCGTCACTGACTTCCTTAGGTATCTGTCCACCCGATTCATCTAATAACTGTCTGATGACTTTTAAAGGTAGGAAGTGTTCTCGTTGTTGCCGAAGTATCCAGCGCAAAGTTGTCATATTCTGAACAGAAAATTTTCTGTATCCGGAGGCAGTCCTTTGTGGGTCTAGAAGACCTTGAGATTCTAGAAATCGAATTTTAGAAATTGTAATATCTGGAAATTCAGGTTCTAGACCTGAAAGAACTTCGCCAATTGACATTGTTCTATCAGAATCTGCAGCTACCTCTTCAGTATTTCTTCCAATCATGGTTACTTAGTTTCCTATTCCATGAAAGAAAACAAAGCGAAATCTTCCGATTTGAACTTCGTCTCCGTCTTGAAGTTGGGCAGAATCAATTCTTTCGCGATTTACATAAGTTCCATTCAGTGAACCTGCATCTCTTACTAAATACTGGTCATTGGTTCGTTCAACTTGAGCATGTTGACGTGACACGGTTATGTCGTCGAGAAATATTCCGACTTCACTGTGACGACCAATAGTTACCACTTCATCTTCAAGTCCGTATCGTGCACCTGCTTTGGAGCCAGACTCTATGACAAATAGGCCACAATTCTCTGGGAACTGTGCACGATCATATTCATGAGGAACAGAACCGACGACCTCAAATACGTCAGTACTTTCTTCGCTTTCATTTACGAGCTTGTTTCCGCAAGAAGGACAGAATCTAGATGATTGCTTATCTACGTGTCCGCAATCCTGACAAGTCACAGAAATCATTGGTCCTCCTTTTAAATTCTAAATTTGATCTATCTGCTAGTTGATAGCTAAGCAGTTCTACCATTCTCTTATATTCTTCTAGTTCTAGTCTACTGCTTTAGTCTTCTCTCTAAAGTGCGTTACGTATTCTAGTTCTTCGGTACTTGCCCTTCTTTATACGCTCTCTTGGCTAAAGGAATATACTGTGCCGCAGAAAACCAGGCAATAATAAGGCCCGGAAGCCCAGATAACCAAGCAAAGAAAGTAAAGAATTCGCTACCAAATATCTCTGACTCTCCAAGGAGGAAACAAGGGAAAGCCCACATCATTGCGAAAGTAGATGTTTTCCCCCACCAAGTTACATCAATGCGTCGTGCTCCTAGAATCGCCAAAAGTATCGCTGCTCCACCTACCAGTGTTTCTCTAACTAGTGCTGCTAACGCGAACCAAGCCGGGACAGAACCATCGATGATCAAAACGGGAACTGCGACAATGAGAAGTAACCTGTCTGCAGTTGGGTCTAAAATTTTTCCAAGTTCGCTTATTTGGTTGAACCTGCGAGCAATCCATCCATCTACCCAGTCAGTGACTCCGAGAATCCCTAATAATAGGCCCGCGTAGATTCTGTCCTCATTCGCTACTAGAAGCCAAGCAAACCAAGGGATACATCCCAAACGAGCAAAACTAATCAGATTAGGGAAAGTTAGAATCTCTTCCCGATTGAAGTACTTTGAAAATACGCCTTCTTTCACAATTTGCAGCCTACGATCAGAGAACAAAACTACCGCGGTCTTCGCCAAGGATTCATATGGCTTCAATTTTTACAAAGATCATCAATGAAGAGATCCCTGGTCGCATTATTTGGGTAGACCCCATCTGTATAGCAATGGTTGATATACGACCACTTAACCGCGGGCATGTCCTAGTTGTCCCTCGAGAAGAGGTGGATAGATGGCATGAACTCCCCCCTGATTCAATGACTCATTTAATGAATATCGCTCATAAAGTCGCCAATGCTCAGCAAATCATTTTTGAACCTGCCAGAGTTGGCTTAATGATTGCCGGTTTTGAAGTTCCTCACACCCACATCCACTGCGTCCCTATAGAGGAAATGTCACATCTTGATTTTTCTCAAGCGCAAATGGGTGATCCTGAAGATTTGGATAATGTGGCTGATCTTTTACGCAAAAAACTTAACGAGGCTGAAGTCACCCAAACCTCTTAAGGGCGTTTTGAAAAAACTTGAATTCCAGATCTGTTGAATTCTTCTTTGAACCCTAAGGTCTGAAGGGCACGCCCAAACGTTTCAATATCATTTTGCTTCCATTGGAGATCATTCGAATCAAAAATGACAGTATCTATTCCAGTTACAAGGCTGAGACTTGGAAGAAAATAGTCGCCACTTGGTAAAAGTTTTACAGTTTCACGTTCAGCTACAAGATTAAAAGCACTTGAATGTGTCAGGACTCGATCGTGGATCTCAATGTTCTTGACTGCATCTAAGCGAGCAATATCGCTAACGTCTCTTTGCCCCCATGCCCAGGGTTCTTCATAGGGAGAAGAAGCTGCATCTCGCACGAAGAAAACTATTGCTGTAAGGGCTAACACTGCGAGTACTCGCTTATCCACCAGTATTCGCTTAACGCCAGCTTGGCCAATTCGAGTTAATGCATACACCGCACCAATAAATACGAAGGTTAAGAGCGCTACGTCTTGTTGCGGATTGTACAAATCGTCTGTTGACACTTCGGCTATCAAATAGAAAGCCAGAAGCGGAAGTATTGGTGACAAATAGCGCATTCTCACCAAAGGTAAAAAGAGCACTGGGGCCACTAGAAGAAGAGCCTTCTCAAAACTCTCTCTCGCAAACAAATCACCAAGAACAGAAAGAGGATCAGAAAGCAGTCCAAGTAACACCCCAAAAGATCCGCTTCCATAAGAAGAGAACGATTCCAAATGCGGATACTGGCCATTGCCGATAATCGGTTGAATAACAAATGCCATTATCAGAAACCATGAGAAACCCAAGAGACCTATCAATGCTCCCTTCCTCGGCTTATCTTCCAAGATGAAGACAATTCCCAAAGCTGTAACTGCTAACCCAAGGTCCGAACGTGAAGTTAGAACTATCAAAAGAAAACCAGCTACCGCCCACCAACGTTCTTTCTGCCCTTGAAGATAAGCAGCTAGTAGTGCTGGCAGGGCAAAAACTTCAGGGTGAAATCCCGCCAGATTCAGATTTTGTATTGACGGATGAAGCACATATGCAAGAGTTATTGCCCCGCAAGCACCAACTCGTAAATTCGCAGACTCTCTCCCAATTCTCCAAAGAGGAACTACTGCTATTGATATAGCAAAGGATTGGATCACTAAAAGAGTTTCTGTCGGCGGAAAAACTCGCGCTATAAAAGCAATTGGGAAGAATATAAAAGCTGCGTGTTGGGCAAAAATATTGATACCAAGTTCGCTAATCTCAGGGGAAACTCCAGATTCCATCAAATGTAAAGCCTGCAAATAATGACCGAGCGTGCTGCTTAATCCTAGATCTTTACTTCGAGCTACAGCTAAGAGTGCCAAGATGACCCATAAACAAAGTGCCACGAACCAAGGAAATACTCGATCTACTCGAGGGCTCTCTAATCGTGCTTGAAATCGAAGTAACGCCATGTCATAACGTCGCCGTGCTGTATGGACAGTTGTAACGACATGTTCACCGGTCCAATCAATTGCTCGTGAAGCCCGATCTTTTGATATATTTGCCACTCTATAACCGTAGCCGGAATAAATTAATACGCCAGCAGCACTGCGTTACTACATCAAAATACAGTTTCCGCTATTTGAATCATTGAAATCAATGACTAACTCATCGCCGACTTCTCCACTAAAGAGAGGTATTTCTGTCTGTCCTTCTCTTGCATCCACTGCAATTGTTCCCCTTATGGCAAGGGTCTCCCAACCTGGAGAATCCATTTCATATCCAATTCTTATCATCTCCGCCCATCCAGATCCCCCTTCCGAGTGAGCAACTTCTCCTTGGGGTATGTATAGGGGAATGATTAATGTCTGCTCGCCTAGACAAGTTGGAGAGACTTTACGCCCAGTTATCTCTTCAGAGCACATTCCTTCAGTCAGTTCAAATACAACTACGTCGAATGGTCGAAACCGTCCATCAGTAACGGAGGCACGAATGCATGCTTCTGTAAGCCATCCTTCTGGCCCCATCAAAGCAACTTGCCCTCCTCCGTTATAACCGAAGACTGTTGCGATTATTTCACCCGGTTGGACTTCTAACAGAGTCTCTGGAACAATTTGACGCACCCTATCTTCAGCAGGCCCTTCACCTTCTTGTAGGGCCACGAGTAGATCAATAGTTGAGACAAGTTCTAGTTCCACTATTGGTGCACCAAAATTTTCTTTCTCTCCTTCTGAAGCAACTTCGCTCTCTTGCGAGGCAAATCGAAGAGCCTGATTAGTGTCATCAACAATTCCTTCATTAGCTAAGCGCTTAAAGAAAAAAATCGCAAAAACAACTAAACCAATCACGACTAAACACGTAATCGTTCGTCTACGAAATGCTTTCTTGATTGATAAAGCGATTGCCTTCTCGTCTTGTCGTTCTGCACGCGAACGAGGTCCAAAAGATTCGGAAGAGTCTCCTCCCCCTAATAGGTCGGTCCATACTCTTAGTGTTTCTGACGGGAAACGCACCGCTAGTTTGGCAAACAACTTTTCTTCTTCCGGGCCGAACAAAAGAAGAAGATCGTTTTTTCGAGCTAACTCAACTGGATTTGATTCGTGACCCAGTTCTCGGTCACCTGCTAAACGTACTAGAAACTCTCTGATCCGTTCATCGGCTTCCTTCTCGGTCCATTGGCCACCTTTTTCCACTTTGAAAGAATCGAAAGTTCCACTCTGGTGAGTTGAATACTTGAAGAAAGTTGAACGACGTTTCCGGTGTCCTTGTGACACTTCTGTGCCAAAAGCTTGAGACGATTCCGTCAATTCATTTTTTTCATCAGAGGGTTTAGAAGGAGGAATCCCTTCCTCTGGATCGTCTGTTTCGTTCATGCGTTTACAGAATTATGGGCGAACTTCGTAATAAAGGTTTGTTGGATCGTGAAAATCATGCATGGCGAAACGAGTGAATCCAGCTTCTCTGGTCATCTCTTCCGCTACATCTGGGTTAAGTCCTAATGTTCCTAGTCCAAAAGCGTCTGGTTCTGACATCGCTGATTGGAGGCAGGAACCAACAGAGGTTGCATACATCATTGCCAACATGGGATTCTTTAAATTGTCTTCCCAATTAGCGCTTGACTTTATATCTTTTATGAGCCACGTTCCATTGGCATCTATGGCGCCTCTAATAGCTTTCATGGTGAGATCTGGGCGCGGCATATCATGTAAGCAGTCAAAAGTTATGACTAGATCGACATCTCCTGAGTTCGGGAGATCCTCGCCGCCCGCTAGAAGAAGTTCTACATTTTCTTTACCGGCTAGACGCTCAGCGGCTAGCTCTATAGCTCTTTCAGAAGGGTCATAACCGACATATGTTGAAGCTGGAAATGCTTCGGCAAGCATATTTAAGACCATTCCACCTCCACAGCCGACATCTACTACTCGAGCTCCTGACTCAAGTTTTTCGACTACTCCTAGGAGATTTGGAATTATTTTTGGCAGAAGAAGCGCTTTTGTCATTGGGCCAAGCATTCCTTCTACATGTTGTGCAGATTCAGCACCCAACCCGTCGTAGTCAAGACCTAATCCTGTTTTAAATGAGTTAGATATTCCATCTATGACTTCCTTTGGTCTTACTACGGCGAATGCTCCTGCGGCAAATTTAGGCGAGTCCTCTCGTGCGAGGAGAAGCGCTGCCTCTGGTTCTAATAAAAAGGTTTCACCATTGACAGATTTCAGTAGTTGTGCAGCAGCTTGGCTTCTTAGCCATTCTCTCAACCACCTTTCGTGCAGACCTGTTATCTCTGCCAAATCAATAGAAGTTACTTCTCCGACTCCATCCATAGCTTTATAGAGCCCAAGTCTATGTCCCAAGTGGATCATCAGTGAGACCATCTCTCCTTGTTTGTAACCCCAAGTTGCCATGGTGTATTTTCCAACTAATTTAGGATCAAATTCCTCGTGTTCAGTCATCTTCTCTCCTTTGAATCCATATCCGATTTGATTCTTCTTTACAAGGCCAAATCCTGATATCACCTTTTCGATCGCGTCGACCTGTCATGCCGGCTTTCCAACCTTCCCCTCTTCTTGAAAATCTCCAGCAATGAGTGAGACATACTAATTCTTCGCCTTCAACAACACCTTCAACTCCTAAATGTGACCATTGATGTGGACAACGTGCATCCATGACACATGGAAGACCTTCTTGGGTTCTCCAGACAACCAATTCTTCGGAGTCAATTTCTGCTTCAACTATTGCTCCGGGAATAAGATCTGCAGATGTAATTGACACCCACTCCCCTTCCTCAGAACTTTGTGGAGCTTTCATTGTTATACATCCAAGTAACGAGTGACTGCTATTGCTGATCCGATCATTCCTACTGCTCCTCCGATGAGGAGAAGCCAGATGCTGGTATCCCAAACAAATCCATCTGGAACAGCGAATCCTCTAAAGAGTGGAACTGCATCTGATTCTTGAAAGAAAGCTAGAACCTTGTTATCTACTACGAAGAGTGCCGGAATAGCTAAAGCGGCTCCAATCAATCCATGAATTGTTCCCTCCACCATGAACGGGATGCGAATAAACCAGTTTGTAGCACCAACTAGTTTCATGACTTCAATTTCTTGGCGTCTAGCTCCTATTGCAGTGAAAACTGTGTTGAGAATCAAAAGAGCAGAAACTACAACTAAAACAACCGCAGCTATCAATAACGCTTGACTTACCCGAGTGGAGAAATCGTCTATCTGTCGAATGGCTTCAGTCGCTGTAGCTACTTCTTTAACCCCGGGCTGATTAGCGAATTGACGAGCAAGTTCTGTCACATTTGCTGCAGATGGATCGGTAGGAACAATTCGGTATGAGGGTGGCATTACTGCAGGTGAAACGCTATTAACTAAGTCTGGTTTATCTGAAAACAAAGTGCTAAATTCTTCATACGCCTGTTCTTGGTTCACGTATGCGTAATCATTAATTGCAGGGCTGTTTTCTAACACGTCTCGAATGGCATCGTCTTGTTCTACCGTTGCATCGGCATTCATGAAGACTATGAACTCAACCCCTTCTTGGAATTGTGCTGTTGCTCTCTCTGCTCCTTCTCGTACCAAAAGAGAGCTTCCAACAAGAGCTAGGGAGATTGCAACAGTAAATATTGCCGCGAGAGTCAGGCTTAGGTTTCTCCATATGCTGGCAAAAGCTTCCCGAAAGTAATACCAAATTCGATACATTTTTATTGGCCTATCATTCGTATACGCCGTTTGGCTCGTCGTAAATTCCATGAGTGTCGTCTCGTATGACGACCCCTCGGTCAAGTTCTATTACTCTTCGTTGCATTGAGTTGACAATGCTTCGGTCATGAGTCGCCATAACCACTGTGGTTCCCCGACGGTTTATCAGGTCTAATAATTTCATTATTCCTACAGAGGTTGAAGGGTCAAGGTTTCCAGTTGGCTCATCAGCGAGCATGACTGTAGGCCTGTTAGCGAATGCACGTGCTATTGAGACACGTTGTTGCTCTCCCCCTGAAAGTTCATCTGGGAATCGGTCTGCTTTCTGGCTTAGCCCGACCAAATCTAAAATAGCTGGAACATTTTTTCTGATTAGAGGTCGAGGCTGCCCTATCACCTCTAGAGCAAACGCTATGTTCTCTTGAACAGTTTTCTTCTCTAAGAGTTTGTAGTCCTGAAAAATACATCCAATATTTCTTCGTAATGCAGGAACGCTCCATGAACGCAAGGAACCAAGATCTTTTCCTGCGAGTAATATCTTTCCAGAATCAGCAACTTCTTCACGATTTAAAAGTCTGATGAAAGTGGATTTTCCGGATCCAGATTGTCCTACCAGAAAGACGAACTCTCCTCTTTGTATCTCTAGGTTGACTCCCCGAAGCGCGGTTACATCTCCTTTGTACACTTTTGTAACATTCTCTAGCCGAATCATTGCTGATTTCCAAGTTCGCTAATTATCTCATTCACGTAGGGCACAGTACCAGAGAGTTGGCCTTTGAGTGTGGCGCGAAGCATTAGAGTCATTATTCTTTTTCTTTGCTCCAACGTAGATAGGTTTCCATGAATCCATCTAGATCTCCGTCTAAGACTGAATCCACATTTCCCACTTCATAGTCTGTTCGAAGGTCTTTAACCATTTGATAAGGCTGAAGCACATAAGAGCGAATCTGACTACCGAAATCAACCTTTCTTTGCTCTCCTCCGAGTTTAGCTAACTCTTCTCCTCGTTTCTGATGTTCTAAATCCAGAAGTTTGGCTGCGAGAATTTGCATTGCTCGTTCTTTGTTTTGGTGTTGACTTCTTTCATTCTGACAAGAGGTAACCGTTCCGGTAGGTATATGAGTTATACGAACTGCTGAATCGGTAACGTTTATGTGTTGACCGCCAGCTCCAGAGGCCCGGTAAGTGTCTATACGTAGATCATTCTCATCTATAGATACTTCGTCGGTTACTTTGTCAAAAAAAGGCACAACATATAGGGAAGCAAATGCTGTGTGTCTTTTGGCTTCCTTATTAAATGGGGAGATGCGGACAAGACGGTGGACGCCTCTCTCTCCTTGTAATAGACCGAAGGCGTGTCGTCCACGGATTATGAATTCTGCAGATGAAAAACCTGCTTCTGTTCCTTCAGATATGGAATCCATTTCCACGCTGAATCCACGTCTTTCTGCCCATCGCGAATACATTCGAACAAGCATTTCTGCCCAGTCTTGAGCATCTGTTCCGCCGGCTCCTGATTGGATGTGGCAAACTGCATTGCTTTCATCATATTTTCCGGAAAATAAGGACCGGATTTCCAGTTCAGCAAATTGGTTTTGAATTTTTTTCAGATCAGATTGTATTTCTCCGTCTAAGGATTCATCGCCTTCTTCTGTTGCTAGTTCGAGAAGCGTTTCTAGGTCTTCTACCTCAGTTTTTAGCGACTCGTGAAGATTTATATCTTCTATAACCTCAGATAGATCTTTTTGAACTTGGCGTCCTCGATTTTGATCATCCCATAAACTTGGGTCTGCCATTTCTTGTTCTAGTTGTTTGCGGCGTTCAATCAATTCTGGTATGCGGAGATACCGAGATGACTCTTTGAGTCGTATTTGTAGATTCTTTATTTCTTCGGTGATGTCTTCCATGGTTCAATAACTTTTAGCGTCCATGACAGTGTTTGAACTTACGTCCAGAATCACATGGGCAAGGAGCATTTCGTGGGGTTGATTCCCATTCATCATTGATTTTTTGAATTTTTGGTGCTGATTTAGATTCTTTTACTTGAGTTGGTGCACCTGCAGCTGCAGCTACTGCTGCAGCGCCCAATACGGGACCTTCTGGCCCGCTTGCTACTACGTCAGAAGGGGTTGGAGAGTCCTCAGTAATTGTCACTTGAATGCGCATTACGTATCGAAGGAAATCTTCGCCGATGAGTTGGGTGAGATGTCCAAATAGTTCAAATCCTTCTCTTTGCCATTCGGTGGCAGGGTCACGTTGTCCCATTGCTCGTAAATGGATTCCTTCTCTTAAATGATCCATCTCGTAAAGATGTTCTCGCCAACGTTGATCAATTATTCTGAGCATTACTTGTCGTTCAACTTCGCGAAATGTTTCTAATCCGAG
>Ga0208408_1000388_pt1 | contig 29882 bp, 28 predicted proteins | sample ETNtaG_4_FD_185776 | JGI IMG/M metagenome (GOLD analysis project Ga0208408, IMG submission 185776) | Marine microbial and viral communities from oxygen minimum zone, Eastern Pacific Ocean - ETNP201406SV67 (SPAdes) (version 2) | ecosystem: Environmental > Aquatic > Marine > Oceanic ... | reverse complement strand
ATTTGGGATCGTAGTTCAGTTGGTTAGAACGCCGGCCTGTCAAGCCGGAGGTCGAGGGTTCGAGTCCCTTCGGTCCCGCTCTCTTAAACCCCGTTTTCTCGTCGAGAGATCGGGGTTTTTTGTTGCTCTATTATACTTTTCCGATATGACAGTAAATGACACAAATAGACCGTTTTTGAAGTAACCACCTGTCATATACCTGTTTTCTATTTTTACTTTTAAACATTAAAACAATATGATTTTAGCATAAAAGAAGCCCCTTTTATTTATACAATACTGTTATACGACAACACCGCCGTCAACATTCAGGACGGTTCCTGTAATATAACTGGCATCATCACTGGCTAAAAATGTATAAGCATTGGCCACATCTTCCGGTTGCCCCCACCGCTTGAGAGGTACTTTATCACCCATCATTCGGATGATTTTTTCAGGCATATCAGCGGTCATGTCCGTTTGAATAAAGCCCGGAGCAATTGCATTGACACGAATACCGTCTTTCCCTAATTCCCTTGCCCATACTTTTGTCATTCCAATGACGCCTGTCTTGCTGGCTACATAATTGGTTTGACCAAAATTACCGTTATGCGCCACAACAGATGCTGCATTCAGGATAACGCCGCTTCCCTGTTCGATCATGATATTCGCAGCTGCCTTCCCACATAGGTAGGTACCGCGAAGGTTCACGTTAATGACCGCATCGAACTGGTCAGATTCCATTTTTTTCAAAGTGCTGTCCTGCAGCACACCGGCATTGTTTACGAGAATGTTCAACCTATCAAATTTCGTTTTCACATATTCAAATAATGAAGTGACACTTTCTTCGTCACTAATGTCTGCTTTGACAAAGTAACCGCCGATTGAGTCAGCAGTTTCCTGCCCTGATTGTTCGTCAAATTCAGCAATGATAACCGTCGCACCCTCTTCAGAATATTGATGAGCGATGGCTTTACCAATTCCACGTCCGCCGCCGGTTATGATAGCTATTTTATTTTCTAAAAGTCCCATGTATAATATTTACCTCGATTAATTTAATTATCAGGATTAGAACCTGCAATTATAAATCTATATGGAAGATAAAAAGAGTTCGTTGAGGGTACTGTCCGCCCCGCAAGAGAATAAATACCATTTACCTCTCAATAAAAGCATCACTTAATTGTGGGATGATAGTTAGATTTGGTGACTAAAGGAGGAGAAGATGGATTTTAATGTTACATCATTACTGATTGTTATAATGCTTCTTGTTTGGCAAATGGTTATGTGGAAAAAGATTAAACTTAAAAAGTGGCAAGATTATACTTTGTCAGCAATTATGATAGCTTTAGCAGGATGGTTAGTTTATTTAACTTTATTATCATGATTATAACTTTGTTGAAATAGATTCTATAAATACAACATCAAGCCCCAAATTCATAGTTTTTTTTAGTGTGTATAATTGTCGTGCTTGAAATATATAGGTATATTCTTAGATTATTATTATGAATAAATATAAAAAACTAATTACACCGCTAATTTTTTGTTTTTCAAGTTTGCATGCTTGGGATGCTTTAGCTGATTTCCCTGGTCCTGAAAGATTAAATCCAAGTATTATTAATTTTAATGGGAAAATTTATGTGATTGGTGGAGATGAAAATTTATGGCCACAGAATCCTCTTTTTGATGTATGGGTATATGATATTGAATTAAATAGTTGGGAAGAAAAAAATCAACTTCCATCAAATTTATATCATATGTGGTGGGAAGAAAAAAAGGCATTTTTTGTTACTACAGATGATATGATTTATGGAATGTTCAAAAATAAATTATATAAATATTTTCCATTAGATGATAATTGGGTTTTATTTAATACATCATATCCTGGTGATGGTGGTGGATTAAATCATATAAGTCCGTATGGATTCTCTGATGGAAACAATCTATATGTAGGCTTTGGATATCGATGGTCAGATGGATATTATCTTGGATACTATTATCTAGATAGGGATATATATAAATTTGATACCAGTACGTCTACTTGGTCTTGGTTTGATGAATGGGATGATTTTTATATTGGATCTAAAATTTCTACGATTAATGATAATATTTATGCAATTGCAGGTTATAACATTTACAGCTATGATATTTCAGAAAAAACTATGAATCTAATTGCACCTATTCCATTAGAGTATATAGAACTAAATGAAGATAATAATGGTCAAATAGATTATGGTTCATATATAAGTAATTTAGGATTCATAGCTATGGAAAATTCATTACATCTACTAGGTGGATATGCCTACAATATAGATGGATATGAATTTCATGAACAGCATTTGTATCAAAATGACCATTTTGAATACTCATTTAGTACTAATAGTTGGTCCTTTGAAGATGGATCAATTCCAACAAATAATCCCGATTATCCAGGAAGAGGTAATCCTTCATTGACAAGTATAGGAAATGATCTGTACCTTGGTTTTGGGACAGGTAACTATTTTGAAAATCTTAATCCAGATGGAAACTATGCCCATAATGATTTATGGGTATTAAATACATCAAATCAAAATCTGGGTGATATCAATGATGATGGTATTATTAATATTCTAGATATAGTAAGGTTAGTTAATGATATAATAAGTGGTGAAGATTATAATCCACTAGCAGATTTAAATTTTGATAATACAGTAGATGTGTTAGATGTATTACAACTTGTAGATGTAATTTTAAGTTAATCCATCTTGCTTTGGGAGCAGGAGATCGGGAGTTCGATCTACCCCGACACCATTTATTTCTGACGATGAGCTCCTGTTTAAGGACGGGGGCTCTTTACTTTATAAACGATTCCCCTAATATACCAATTAGTTCAATCTTTATCATATATGTTCATTTATAGCCATATTCGGGACACGGAAATTCGGGACACACTCCTGGTACTCCACTTTCCGCATATAACTGGGGGGTGTATTTATAAACCCAGGCAAAATATCCATCGGGGTTTTTTATTCGTGGGATGATGGGTAGATTTATATATGCATAGATATTTGTCATTATTATTTTTCATTGGGTTTGTTTTTTGGAGTTTCCAAAATACTTCAAAGACAATAGATCAAAATAATATACTAAGAGTTATGAGCTACAACACTTTATACACAAACTTTCCTAGCGCGGGTGGTAATGATAAGAAGATGAAGTTGATTGGAGATAATATTATTAATATGAACCCGACTGTCCTCGGTACCCAAGAAACTCAGGATAAGCTCTTGTTGGACCAATATACCAATGGATTGCTCACACTGGTGCCAGACACCGATTTTCAAAATCCAATTTACTACAACCCGAACAAAGTCTCACTTGAAACGAGCGGTTGGTTTTCTATTCCTTCTGATGATTACTCTAGCCGTACTTTCACGTATGCTAATTTTAAACTTGACAGTATCTCATTCTGGCTTTTTAATACTCATATGCCGCATAAGCATGGCGAGGCAGGCGCAATAAATACCCATGCAAATATTGCGCAAATTTTATTAGAGAAGCGTAGCGAGCTTGGTGCGAATGGAACACCTACGGTAATCATAGGTGACTTCAATACTTTTGCATCTGACGGAGATCCCTTAGGTAGTTTCGAAAACAATATTGTTAATGGTGGAGACTTTACAAAATCGTATCAGGCTATGCATTGGGGTATTGACAAGATATTTCACTCCACCGAACACTGGACGGCCGTAAATGGGTACGACGGGCCATTCGGAGGCAGCGATCATACACCCATCCTTGTAGAACTCACATTAGCTTCACATTAAGAGGTCAGATGTTTACTGGAATGAAAAGAAAAAAAATTCAGCTATTATCATTTATTGGTTTGGCTTCCATAATAATGGTAAACCTTAATTTTAATGAAAAAGTAAAAGATTTTATAGACGATGAAACTATTAAAGACCCAAATTTAAATTATAATAATTATACACCTAAACCATTTGATTTAATCATTTCTCGTTCAGATTATGCTAATAAACTGTATGGATTTTGGTTGGGTCAATGTATTGCAAACTGGACTGGTTTGGTTACTGAAATGGATAAGATTGGTAACATTGGTGAAATCAAAACTGGCGAATTTTATATTAGGGAAGATTGGGGTAAACCTGACCAACCTAATATTTGGAGTAATGGTAAGCCTAGTGATTTATCTCCTACAATAGATTTTGTATTTGTAGATAAAGGTGCTACTTGGGGTTCTGATGATGATACTGATATAGAATATATGTATCAGTATATGCACTATGTAAATGAATCTAGCATTTTAAATGGAGATCAAATTAGAAGAGGTTGGTTAAAACATATAAAAAAAGAAGAAGAAAACTTTCTTTGGGTTTCAAACCAAACCGCTTTTGATTTAATGTATGACGGTATGATACCACCCGCTACAAGTTCACCCGAAAACAATCCTCACTATGAGATGATCGATGCACAACTTACAACAGAAATATTTGGTTTTTTTGCACCTGCTCGACCTGATATTGCTCTAAAACTTTCTCGCTTACCTATTCGGACAACCGCAAGGTTAAACTCGGAGTGGATTGCTGAGTTTTATGTTATAATGTATTCTCTTGCATCGTATGTAGATGAAGATCTAAATCTTAAAGATAAGATTTTATGGATGGCAACACAGGCGCGGAAGCGATTACCTAGTGATTCATATTCAGCCAAAATGTATGATTATGTAAAAACTAATTATGAAGCAAACATACCTTGGGAGAAAACTAGAGATATGGTATACCATAAATATCAAGTTATGCAGGAAGATGGATATGACCTAACATCAAAAGATTTACATTGTAATGGGTGCTTTGCAGCTGGAATAAATTTTGCTTCTAGTATAATTAGTTTGTTATATGGAGAAGGTGATATCCAAAAGACAATAAAGATAGGGACTTTATGTGGCTGGGATTCTGATAACCCAACCTCTACTTGGGGAGGATTGATTGGGTTCATGATAGGTAAAGATGGTATTGAAAAATCTTTTGGCAGAGAATTTGGAGAAAATTACAATATACATAGGACTAGAATTAATTTTCCAAATAAAGGTCTGGATACATTTTCCAATATGGCAAAAATCGGAGTGTATGTTGTAGATCGAGTAGTTCAGGAACAAATTGGAGGAGGAATAGACATAGAAAAAGACTTATGGTATATTCCTAATACAGGTATTAACATAATTGCAGGTTCACCATTTTAAGCAATCTCAGGAATGATATTATTTATATGTTGATTTATAATTACCGCACAATCTTGGCTTTTTTTATTTCGATACCAAGGTGGCAGGATTCGAACCTGCTATTATAGATCAATATTAATAATAAAAAGAGTTCGTTGAGCATACCGTCCGCCCCGCTCTCTTAAATCCCGTTTTCTCGTCGAGAGTTCGGGGTTTTAGATGAATTTAATGGAAAAAAGAATAAAATTAAAAAGCTGTAAACCAGAAAACAAAGAGCGAAATGATGAATGATTTCATTGAATTATTACGTATGCAATTCTAAACTTTCTTCTAAATATGGATCACCCATGGGTATCATATTCCATTTAGACAAACTGCCCAGAACTGTCCAACAAACAATACCAAATATGCCAATGAATATTCCAATTTCCATCAATCCAAACACTGGGATATTTTCGTTTAATAAAGGTGGAAAAATCATCAAATAAAGGTCTGTCCAATGACCAACCAAAACGATTGAGGATGCCAAGATTAATGGTTTTTCAGATCGCTTGGTGTTTCTGAATAATAAAATAGTAAATGGGATAAACCAATTCAGAAGAATATTCACCACAGTTAATACACCAAAGGCCCCGAAGTGTCTTATTAGATAATAGCCCGTTTCTTCAGGAAGATTTGCATACCAAATGAGCATATGTTGTGAAAACCAGATGTAGATCCAAAATGTAGTGAAGGCGAATAGGTACCGTCCCAATTCATGTAAATGGTCATTTTTCAATTGAGGTAAATAACCACTACGACGTAAGAAAATGAGCAATATTATCATGAAGGCTAAACCAGCATCAAACATACCTGCGAAATTATAAAATCCAAAAATGGTAGAAAACCAATGGGGTTCCACAGACATAATCCAATCAAAGCTAGCAATTACAAAAGCAATTCCACCTAAATACAGAAATGCTGCAGACCAGCGAACAGATTTTTTTGTATGAATAATATTTCCAGTTTTATCCTGTTTACGGGAATGATTTAAAATGGGTTTACCTAACAAAAACCATAGTCCAAAATAAATGGGAATTCGGCCAATAAATCCAGGCAAGTTTAGCCAAGGTTGTTTCCCCAATAAAACAGGATCATTCGCAACCACATCCAAATGTGTCCATTCGTATATATGATGGGCGCCTAGAACCACCAGAATCATTAATAGGAATCCTATAAAAAGGACGGAGAACATTGCTTCAGGAATTCGCCGTATTATTACGCCCCATCCAGCATTACTCACATAATGGATAGCCACAAACATAATGCCTGAAAACCCAATACCCGTAACATACCATGCAGCTAACAAAATATTGGGCCAAATGCGCTCAGATAAAACGACACCTAGAATCAGGGTCAATACGCCAATGGCAGTTGCTCCGCTGAGCCAGTAAAAAAGACTTTGCTCTATTTTAAACTTGTTTTCCATGATTTTTTCGTCAATAAATTTTCATATTATTTTAATGTTCTGATGAAATGAGCCACCAACCACCGATCGTTTCGTTTCATTTGAATTTTGTAGGGTGGCATATTCCCAACACCATTTGAAATTAAATAATACAAATCCCCATCCTTCATATTTCTAACCTTATCAGTTTTCAAGGATGGTGGTGGTGGAACACCCCGTTTCGTCACCGGTCCGTCACCATCACCGGAGATTCCATGGCACGTTTGGCAAAATGTGGCATACATTTTTGCGCCACGGGCTAAATCAGCTGTTGCTGCATCATAGGGACTTTCAAGCACTTTCCCTGCATTTTCTCGGGTGAGTTCACCATCGGGATATTCAGGCATAAATCCTATGGCAATGGTACCATTCGGCGGTAATTGTAGTGTTTTTCCGTCTGCATAATTCGGATTAGGTGCATATGCATCATAGGCAATGGAATGAACCATTTCCGGAATAAATTCAGAATTGGGTTTTGTTCGATCTGAAGAAATTAAATTCCCTATTCCATAGATAAGCATTATGGTAATACCAAATTTGAAAAATGTTTTAGGGTACATTTTAATGATCTACCATTTCGCCATGATGGTGTTGAGTAATTTCTGAAACAATGGATGATGATTTTCGTTCTTGTCCCTGTTTTATAACAATATAAAACCGATCATTGGTTGCACGCAGATTGGGTTGTAATCCTTGTTTGCCATATTTCACTTTTCGCCAGACAAAAAAACTGAACACCGTCCCCAATCCTGCAAATAAAATCATTACTTCAAATGCCACAGGCATAAAAGCGGGCAATGAATTCCAAGGTCGCCCCCCGATATTAATGGGCCAATTCACTGCAGAAACCCAATATTGGCCCAACACACCAATGGACAACCCAAGAAAGGCGAATATGAAACAAATTTGGTTAAGGCGAGACTTTTTTAATCCCATAGCTTTATCCAACCCGTGGACGGCAAAAGGCGTGTATGCATCCACAATTTCAAATCCTGCATCCCGAACAGCTTGCACCGCTTCAATGAGATTAAACTCATTTCTAAATTCTGCGACCAAATGTCTATCCATTTTCTTTTTCTCCATTGCCACGATAATGTAAGACCGATTTCACTTCACCCATGGAGATCATAGGCATTGTGCGAATGAATAATAAGAATAGGGTGAAGAAGAGTCCGAAGCTCCCTATCAAAGTGCCAATTTCTATCCAAGTAGGAGAATACATTGACCATGAAGATGGAAGAAAGTCACGGTGGAGTGATGTTACAATTATGACGAAACGTTCAAACCACATCCCAATATTCACAAAAATCGATAGAATAAAAACGGCAGCCACATTTCGACGTATAGAACGGAACCAGAAAAATTGCGGTGTAATTAAATTACATCCCACCATAATCCAGTATGCCCATGCAAAGGGTCCCAAGGCTCGATTCAAAAATACAAATTGCTCATATCCATTTCCTGAATACCAAGCCATGAAAAATTCTGTCGCATAGGATAATGTAACAATTCCACCAGTCACTATAATCACTTTTGTCATATTCTCAATATGGTTCAGCGTAATATATTCCTCTAGTCGCAGTGTTTTACGGGCGATGATCATGAGCGTCAACACCATGGCAAATCCACTGAACACTGCTCCGGCCACAAAGTAAGGCGGGAATGTAGTGGTATGCCATCCCGGGATGGACGATGTTGCAAAATCGAAACTCACTACGGTATGAACAGAAACAACCAAAGGAGTTGCTAACCCTGCTAACAGACCATATACTGTTTCGTAACGATGCCAAACTCGAAAGCTACCGTTCCATCCTAAACTCAATATTCCGAAGACAAATTTCTTCATTTTATTTTTTGCACGATCTCTTACAGTAGCCAAATCGGGAATCATACCAAAATACCAGAATGTAGCTGAAATTATGAGATAGGTGCCAATGGCAAACACATCCCAAGCCAAGGGAGAGCGGAAATTGATCCAAAGGGGTCCACGAAAATTGGGATATGGAAACATCCAATAAGCCAGCCATGGACGTCCCATATGTATGATGGGAAAAATCCCTGCGCACATGACAGCAAAAATGGTCATAGCTTCTGCTGAGCGATTTATGGATGTTCTCCATTTTTGACGAAATAAAAATAGAATGGCAGAAATCAATGTGCCTGCATGACCAATCCCTACCCAGAAAACAAAATTGGTAATATCAAAAGCCCACCCCACCGTTTTATTCAAACCCCAAGTACCAATTCCAGTAGCTATCTGATAAGAAACAGACGCTAATCCCAGTGCCAAGGCACTTAAGGCTATTCCGAATCCAAGCCACCACAACCACGTGGGTTTTCGATCCATAATGTTGCAAACATCTTGCGTAACATCGGCATGATTTTTATTCCCGTGAATTTGGGGGTCTCGCACTGACACATGTTTACCCATGGTTCGCTCCCGTATCATCACCAGATTTTCTATTACGAACATTGGTTAAATAACTCACCGTCGGTACTGCATTCAATTCTTCCAACACTTTATATTGACGCGGATCTTTTGTTAACTTAGAAATACGGCTTTCAGGATCATTCAAATCCCCAAACACAATGGCATCTGCAGGGCAGGATTGTTCACACGCCATTTTGATATCTCCATCTTTTAAAGGAAGGCCCAATCGTTTTGCTTCAAATTTGGCTTCTTGAATTCGCTGGACACACATAGAACATTTTTCCATCACCCCCCGTGATCTCACGGTAACATCGGGATTTAAGACCATATTTTCCATCACATCATTGTGAGCATAATCAAACCAATTAAATCGACGGACTTTATAGGGACAGTTATTTGCACAAAACCGTGTCCCCACGCAGCGGTTATAGATTTGCTGATTCAACCCTTCTGAACTGTGAACCGTGGCCAACACCGGACAGACCGGTTCGCAGGGCGCATTATCGCAATGTTGACACATCATGGCTTGAAAGGATACATCCACATCTTCCCCATCGCCAGAGTAATATCGATCCATTCTGAGCCATGCCATATCTCGTTTCCGCAAGACTTCATCCTTGCCCACAACGGGAACATTATTTTCCACTTGACATCCAACGATGCATGACGAACATCCAGTGCAAGATGATAAATCAATTGCCATTCCCCAGTGATGTCCTTCGTAGGTATGGTCATCTTCCCACAAGGTGGTAATGGGATGGCCATGATGACTTCCTGCCGATGGATTTTTTTGAAATTCGTTAAATGTGGTTTCTTGAACAAAGGGTCGCACCGGCATACTGGTAGGCGATGTATTTTCTGGATTCTTTAATGTATTATAAGTTTGGGTGAGGGCTAAATCCCACCTTTTCCCCGTTTTGTGAATTTTAACTGGCAAACCCGAATAGTGAAAAGTATTGTCAAATGAAATCAGGGATGAAACGGACGACCCCACCGTTTCTCCTTTTTTAACTGTGTCCTTTTTCTCCAGCCAATCGGGACCAATTTCATGAAAGCGTTCGGTACCGGCTCGCCCATACCCTAAGGCCGCTACCACCGTATTATTTTTTTGTCCGGGCTGTAAAAATACGGGCAATTCAATTATAGTTTCGCCGGACGTAATTTCAATAACATCTCCTTTATTTAGGTGATATTTTTCTGCAGTTTCCGGTGAGAAGGATGCCACATTATCCCAGGTTAATTTGGTAATGGGATCAGGCAATTCCTGGAGCCATGGATTTTCTGCATGACGACTATGTCCCATTTGAGATGGCTGAAATAACACCAGTTCTAAATCATTCTTTATTCCACCTTCAATTTGAACATTTTTATTTTTAAACGGGGTAAGATTTTTTGAATTGGGTGAAATAGGTGTAAACCCATCATGAACCAATTCATTCCAGAATCGTGTAAATGTTTTGCCACTTTTCACGCGAGATGTAAATATTTTTTTCCAATAATTACGAACCAAATCCCGCTCATCTTGCTTCAATCCCATCCACGAAGACAGGGATTGACGTAGAGAACGATTCTTGCCAAAAGGTCGGATAACAGGCTGTGTCATGGATAATATGCCGGATGTTAATTCACTATCGTTCCAAGATTCTAAATCATGAAGCCCGGGTGCAATAATGTTACAATGTTCCGATGTTTCATTTCGCATATCTGAAAAAGAAATACGTAAACCTACTTGCTTTAAACTCGACGCAAACTGTTTAGCATTGGGTAAAATGTAGGCCGGGTTGGTATCTGATATCAAAAGAGCGCCAACCATACCGCTCTCTATTTTTGATAGAAGTGACTGTATAGATGAATCCGAACCTGCATACAATCGGTTCGGTTCTTTTATATCCAAGGTCCGGCCTACATTTCCCAAACTTTGGTTAATCCGATTCACAATTAATTGAATTTTTATATCATTGATTCCGGAAACGACCAGTGAGTTTCCCCGGTGATGTTTTAACATTTCGGCAATTTTTTTCGCATGGGGATTTGTTCCATGTTTCCCCTGGATGATTACGTCCAAATCCACCAAAAAGGATTTCATTTCTGAAGGTGTCATGGCAATTCGCTCGTCCGCTTTTGCCCCCGTGATGGACATACGTGATTCTACTTGAATCAATTTGGAAATCTGTTTCTGATGCAGTTTTCTGTTTTTTTGAAAATCTTTAGTAAACTGGATTGGAGAAACCCAGGCACCCAGAAAATCCGCATCAATAGACACAATTAAATCGGATTTGTCGAAACGATATTTGGGTAAAATCCGTTGCCCATAATTTTTCTCGTGGGCATCCAATATTGCCGAATACGAATAATCATCCATTTGAAAATGCGAAACCGTTTTGAATTTCTTTTTAAATTTCTTGATCGTATGCAACAAAGATGGACTTGTAACCGTGCCTGATAGAATTACAATCTCCTTGCCAGCATCTCTCACTTTTCGCAACTGTTTTACCACCGTTTCATCCACGGTTTTCCAGTCTGATATATTGCCATTTAATTGCGGGTCTAAAAAACGTTTAGAATCATACAATTCAATTAAACTGGCTTGACATTGTGCGCATAATCCACCCTGGGTCATGGGGTGTTTTGGGTTACCTTCTAATTTAATGGGGCGACCATCTCTATTTTTTACATGAACAGCGCAACCAGCATCACATGCAAAACTGGTGGATGCATACCAAGTGGCCTTCCCGGGCAATATTTCTTCCGGCTGTATTAAAAATGGAATGGCTTTTTGCACTGGCGTTTTGCTACACGCTACCATGAATGCTGCGAATGAAAATCCAGTTGTTTTCAGGAAACTTCTCCGCGAGAGTCCAGCTGTTTCTTGTACGGCTTTTACGGATGGTAAATCACTACAATTGCAATTTTTTTCGCATGATTTATCTTCGTGACTTGTGTAATATTTTTTCATGAATTCCGACATAATAGGCTAATAATGACAGGAAGCACAATCTTGCAATTGGGCTGTTTGTCTAGGTGATTTTTGAAGAGATTTGTGATCTTGCCGATGGCAGTCTAAACACCAGCCCATGGAAAGGTCTTCCACTTGTTTTACACGCGTCATGGTTGCAACATCACCGTGGCATTTGGCACAATCCACTCCGGCGTTAATATGGGGTTTATGACTGAAAAAAACGAAATCGGGTACATTATGAACTTTTATCCATTCTGTGGGCTTTTCCGAAGATACTTTTTCACCCGACAACGATAAGCCTAACGATGCATAGATTTTCGCAATTTCTGAACTGGCAATTGGTTTACGCTTTTCCTGATCTGCCAATCGTGATTCGTTCAGGGTGTTGTTAACAAACTTGTGACAATTCATACACACATTCGCCGGCGGAATACCTGCATGTTTACTATCTTCACCCCCAAAATGACAATATTGGCAGTTGATTTCCATCTCACCAGCATGGAGTTGGTGGGAAAATGCAATGGGTTGTTCCGGCGCATAGTCTTGTTGATTCCCCGGAATATGAAACGTCGAATTTCTGAATAACATTACAAATCCGATAATTACCAACATAGAAATCATGTAGGTGAATTGTTTATTGATGCCTTTATCCATTCGATTTATTATTTAACCAAATTGGTTTCCAATACAATGGCTTTGGGGAATAAAATATTATTTTCCAAATGAATATGAAAATGAATATCATCTTCCATGGCTCTCAAGTTAGCGTAGGCTGCTTTGTAAGTATTGCAGGCATCTACTGGTGGCGTGTATTCCGATGTAAGCTCGCTCAATTTTTTTAGTATTTCGCCGGCATGATCATGCTCCATTTCCATGACTCGAACAGGCTGGGAAACAAATGCTTGAAAATGCATATCAGATAATCCTGCTTCCTTTTTCAATAAAGATTTCACATAGGGAAATAAAATATTTTCTTCTTTCATCATGTGATGATTCAATTCGGATAATAATTCATTAAAGACTTTTGCCACTTCCACCGTCTCCGGATGGCGTTCACCATGAACATGGGCCACTTTATTCACGAATTGGGCTGTGATTGGGCCATTATCATAAATGTACTTGTGATGGGTTTTATAAATATGATCTATGAGTTCATCTAAAGGCATGGATTGAAAGTCAATATCTGATTGTGTTGTATTTAACACCAAATTCAATTCTGTCATGAGATCTTCAAAATTTGCGCCTCTTTCTTCGCAGGCTTCTTGAATGGGTTTTCCACCGCCACAACAGAAATCAATTCCGAATTTTTTAAAAACCGTGGCGGTTCGAATATCTTGCGTTACAATGTCTGCAACTGTTTGTTCTTGTGTCATAATATATCCTTTTATGTATTAAAGTGTTTTTATGGATTGTTATATTCTTTTTTTGGTCCTAAGTAATACCAGTAATTCAGAATGGCACAGGCTGCATAAAACACAGCAAAGCCATACATGGCTAATTCCGGTGTTCCGGTACTCATATTTTCGCCAATCACTTTAGGAATTAAAAATGCACCGTACGCCGCTACGGCAGAAGTCCATCCTAAAACCGGCCCCGCCTGCTCTTCATTAAAAACCATGGAAATTGTTCTAAATGTGGAACCGTTCCCAATCCCTGTAGCTGTAAATAAAATGACTAGCAAGACAAAGAACGGTAAAAAATAATCTTGGGGCGTTACAGATTGATACGCCAACTTTGCATAATATCCCACTCCAATAGCAGAAATCACCATAACGATGGATACAATTTGTGTTACAATTGCACCACCAACTTTATCAGCAATTTTGCCACCAATAGGGCGAATCAATGCACCAATAAATGCACCCACCCAAGCAAACATAAATGTGGCTGGTCCTTCCGGATTTGCCAAATCGTGCGTCATAACACCATTAACCAATACATGCTTCACACCAAAAATAAATTTGATGGATAGACCTACCGCAGCCGAAAACCCAATGAATGATCCAAAAGTCATGGTATAAATAATGGTCATAATCCAAGTATGTTTATGATCAAATATTTTAAATTGTCTTTCCAGATTTTTTTTTATTTCTCCTGGAGATAAGGATTTCATAAGAAATACTGTAGCACCAATAACTGCAGGCAGTGCAATCCACTTTACCCAAGTTAATTCCTTAAACGTGATGATAAAATAAAGTCCCACTGCCGCTGTAACAAAACTGATTAAAAGTAGCCAAGCTATCCGCGCCATAGATACGCCAGGTGATTTCAAATTCGGTGTAACATTTTCTGTTTTAATATTATTCATGCCTGTCCAGCCGAAAAATGCCAAAGGAATAAGCCATAACATCCATATCCAACCGGCGTTAGATAGCCAAGTTTCAGACCCAGAAATAATGCGTTTAAATATTGTTCCGCTGTTAGCTGATAAAATCATGGAATCACCACTCAAGGCACCCAACATGGGAATAGTCATCACCAATGGCACCAATATTTGCATGGTGGTTACGCCAAAATTCCCTAGCCCCGCATTCATTCCTAAAGCATACCCTTGCATCCGCTTGGGAAAGAAAAAACTGATATTACTCATTGATGAAGCAAAATTTCCCCCACCAAATCCTGATAAAAAAGCCAGTATCTGGAAAATCCATAGAGGCGTATTTTTATCCTGCAAATAGATCGCAGACCCAAAGGCGGGAATCATCAACAGAGCTGTGGTAAAAAATATGGTATTTCTTCCCCCGGCCAGTCGGATAAAGAATGAACTGGGAATCCGAAGGGTAGCACCGGTAAGTCCGGCAATAGCCGTTAAGGTAAAGAGTTCACTTTGAGAAAAAGGAAATCCCAAATTTTTCATCTGCACCGTAATGATGCCCCACATGAGCCATACGGCAAACCCCACCAATAAGCTGGGGATTGAAATCCATAAATTTCGTGATGCAATGTGTTGGCCGGTAGATTCCCAAAATTCTTGGTTTTCAGGTTCCCATTTGGTTAATTCGCTCTTTGCCATAATTATATTCGTTTTATAATATGCTAGCTGGTTCACTGACAACTTTTTCTTCCAAATCGAATAATAATTCCGGCGCCCGTGCTTTCATCATTTTTCGTGCTACAATATGGAGCCAAACCAAGCATATTACAGCCAAGGCAAAAAAGAACATCCAAGTGGTGGTCCATAATCCGGTGGATTTCAATAAATATCCAAAAATAACGGGACACACAAAACCTCCTAATCCGCCAACTACGCCAACAATTCCCCCAACAACACCCACATCATTGGGAAAATATTCGGGAATAAATTTGTATACAGCTGCCTTACCAATACCCATCATGATACCTATAATGAAAACGAAAAAGGTAAATATCCACACATTAGCTTGAAAAAATATGTGGGTAATTCCTCGAGCCAATAATTGTTTCTTTGCAATAGTGTCCCCCACTTTTACAATCGGTTCCTGCCAAAAACTATTTTTAGGAAAAACCAAAATATTTGGTTCTACATCCAATAAATCAGCATTTGATTTATTACGGAATGGATACACTTTTTCATCTACGGTAATTGTAGATTCAGAAATTGCTGTAACAATACCTGGCTTTTTCGCCATAATACCTTCACCTGGGGATTGAATTTCCATCCTGGGAATAATGACCAATGCTGTGGAAAAAATGATAGCACCCAACACTATATACATCACCAAACGAGCACCAAATTTATCAGACATCCACCCACCTACTGCACGAATCACACCAGATGGTAAACTAAAAATGGCAGCCATCATTCCTGCAGTAGCCACAGACATGGTATAAACATTCACATAATAAGGAATGAGCCACTGTGCCAAGGCTACAAAACCGCCAAAAACGAGAAAATAATAAAGTCCAAATCGCCAAACGCGTACTTCTTTTAAGGGCGCCAAGCGCTGAGAAAGCGTTTTGACAGAACTTCCCTCTACCACTTTTGAGTAAGTAGTTAAATAGAAAATAATAGCCATAACCAACAAAACTAATGCATATATCTTTGGCATCATTCGCCATGTATTTAAATCTGCCCCATTGTTTGACAAATATTTCAACAAAATAGGTGCCCCCATACTTGTAATGGCCGCGCCTGCATTCCCTGCCCCAAATATCCCCAAAGCCGTCCCCTGTTTTTCTTTTGGAAACCAAACGGATGTATATGCAATACCAACGGCAAAAGATGCACCACTTATGCCAAATCCAAGACCGGCTATAATGAATTCATTGAATGAATCGGCAGCGCTCATAAAATAGGTTGCCGCTGATGCCACTATCATGAGTATCGTAAAAACAATTCTACCACCATATTTATCGGTCAAGATTCCAACAGGTAAACGAACAATTGCACCCGTAAGTACGGGAACGCCAATTAACCATCCAATTTGAGCTTTATCCCAACTATATAGACCATTATCCACCAAATAGGTAATTAACACACCATTCATCATCCATACAGCAAAACATATGGTAAAGGCTATTGTATTCATTGCGAGAACAATACTGGATTTGGTATGTAGTATTTTCATCTAACGGAATTGTTCTAAATGATTAATTATTGTTTTTTGGCTTAAAGGACGCATTAGGTGTTCGTATAGTTTTTCGATCCCAATTCCATCTTACAACCTGCGTTTTTCGCCAAAGATAGGGATTGGGAACCACCAGAGCATGAACCAATCGTGTGAACGGGAATAACAGAATAATCGAGTATGCACTGACGATATGGGCTTTTACCATAAATGGCATTGCCACTATATATGTTAAATCCGGAGATAACTTTATGACTGACCACAGATAAGGTGATAATGATGCAGCAAACCAACTGGATCCCCAGCGATAAAAATAAGCTGTATAAAGTCCAGTAGCCACTTGGATAGTAAGAAAACCCAATACCCACCAATCCGCAGGCGATGTAACAATTTTAGCCATAGAATTTGTTCGTCGGCGCAAAATAATATTCACCAATCCAATAAATGTCATGAGCCCAAAAATAAACATGGCTACTTCCATCACATAGAGTCGAGCTGGAACGCTATTCCACCACAATACTGTTTCAGGAACTAAAAACCAAATAAAGTGTGCGGTCAAAACAGAAATAATGCCATAATGAAACGGAACCATGGCCCAAAAATGTTGTCTATTTTCTAAAAACTGAGATGATAAACTAGAATAGGTATATGCCTTGGAGCGGTATCGTTGAATGGTAACCAAAAAGAATGTGAAAATGGTTACATACGGGAACATGCCGAAGAAAAAATTGTCAAGAAAATGTTCAAATTGGTCCATCAGGCGTCTCCCGGTTTATTCCCAAAGTTTTCTTTCAATATGTCATCCATATACTGAATCGCATGTTGATATGGATTGTTGGAATCTTTGAATCCATCCATGATTTTTATGAGTGCAGGCTGGATATATTGATGAACAAAATCACCACAGTCCGCATGATTCAATCCATCCATGGCCGCTAAGACGTGGGTCAAATGATCTGGTAATTCGGATGATTCTTCAATGCCTTGCATACGGAGCAATTCTCGAATTTTGAGCATGAAAGCACCCCTTTCATAGGATTCACCATACAAATGCCATCCCAAATCCAAACTCGTCGCAGGACTCATATCAAAGGTTTGGGTAAACTTTTCTTGGAGTTCAGAGAGCGCAGTTTCTGATATGAAATCCAAATAAGTATTCAACGTTTCCGATCCATTTTTCTCAATGGATTTCATTGCCGAGATTGTTTCCAAGTTTGGATAAGACACCATTGGGATGAGTTGAGAATATTTATTGGCCATTACATACCCCGCGTTGGTGCATCTTTAAATCCAAAACCAACTTCCTGTTTGTGCTCCAATGGATCTTTCATCATTTCGATGGCTTCTTCCCGATGGGCAGGTGGAATCACAAAACGATCATCGAAAGTACAGAGTGACGTGAGTTTGTAAATTTTGTCCGCTTCTTCAGGATTACAATCAGCTTCCAATAGTGCTTTTTCTGCGTCCAACATATCAATATCACCGACCGTTACAGCACGACGATAGGCACGAATTGCCGATTGTTTTTTTAGCACATATCGAAGATGACTTTCATTGCCACCACCAAACATAGATGCCAAATATTTTATTGGCACACGTGCCTTATCAAAATCCGGGAAATATTCTTCATTAATACTCCGGACTGAATCTCCTTCTTGTGCTGACATAACCGGCAACATGGGCGGCACATAAAATAACATAGGTAATGTGCGATATTCTGGATGGGGAGGTAAAGCTATTCCCCAATCTTTTACAAATTTATATACAGGTGAATTTTGAGCTGCCTTTATCGTAGAATCAGCAATGCCATTTTTCTTGGCTTCACGAATCACATTTTTATCAAATGGATCCAAAATCATTTCACGTTGTGCATCAATCAATTCATGATCTTCATGCTTGGCCGTTTCTTCTATTTTATCAGCATCGTACAGAAGAACGCCAAGATAACGAATTCGCCCTACGCAAGAATGAAAACAGGCAGGCGCTTGCCCTGTTTCTACCCGTGGAAAACATAAAATACATTTTTCTGATTTTCCTGTATTCCAGTTATAATAGGTTTTTTTGTATGGACAGGCTGTAATGCAAGAACGCCAGGCGCGACATCGTTCTTGGTCCAATAATACGATGCCATCTTCTCCCCGTTTATAGAGTGCTCCCGAAGGGCAAGATGCCACGCAGGATGGATTCATACAATGGTTACAAATCCGTGGAAAATAAAACATCATGAGTCTTTCTATTGCAAAAAGCTGGTCTCTTTGTTCATCGGAGAGACTGTTTAAATTGATATCATTTTCTGCATAAACGGGTGAGCCGGATAAATCATCATCCCAGTTGGGACCTGCTTCAATATCCATATATTCACCCGTAACCATCGAAATGGGTTTCGCTGTGGGCTGGTCATCTCCCGCTGGTGCATCAAATAAATCTTTATATTTGTAGGACCATGGTTCATAATAATCATCCATGGTGGGCATGTCAGGATTGTGAAAAATATTGGTGATAGTTTTGGCTTTATTTGTGGATTTAAGTTTTAACTCACCATCCACTAACTCCCAGCCACCTTTATATTTATCTTGGTCTTCCCACCGTGTGGGGAATCCTGTTCCCGGTTTGGTTTCCACATTGTTCCACCACATGTATTCCGTCCCTTTTCGGTCGGTCCAAATGTTTTTGCAAGCAACGCTGCAGGTGTGGCACCCGATACACTTATCCAAGTGAAAAACCATTGAAATTTGACTTCTAATATCCATAATTCTCTCTTTTAGATTCTCACCAGTTTAGGATGGGTAATTTCCGTACCATGATGAATGTGTCTCGATTTGATCCGGTTGGACCCCAATAATTGAAATGATAGGTGAATTGTCCATATCCCCCAACCATGAGATTGGGCTTCAATCGGGCACGTGTTAGACTGTTATTCATTCCGGCACGGCGATTGCCACGTAGGGGAGATTTTGGCACGGACAAGGTTCGCTCAGTGGCATGATAAATAATCACAATTCCCCGTGGAATCCGGGCACTCACATTGGCCCTGGTAACCACCACACCATTATCATTATAAACTTCTACCCAATCATTATCCACGATATCCAACTCGTCTGCATCTTTGTCATTTATCCAAAATGGCTCCACACCTCGACTCAATGTTGACATGCGGTGATTGTCTCCATAGGTTGAATGGATATGCCATTTTCCATGGGGTGTGAGATAATTAAACACTTTAGCAGGATGTTCACTCTCGCTCACATTGAGTTCTGCATATTGCATGGGTGTGGGCTTTGGTTTATATGTGGGTAAATGTTCACCAAATTGGATGTATCCAGGATGATCCAAATAAAAATGCTGCCGGCCGGTTAAAGTGCGCCACGGCACCAATCTTTCTACATTGTAAGTGAAAGGTGAATAGGCACGACCATTTTCCGTAAGTCCCGACCACATGGGGCTATTGAGAAGTCGCCGTGGTTGCGCACATAAATCATCAAAATCCACTCGTGTACCACGATTTTTTTCAGCCAAATCTGCTAAAACCAATCCCGTTTTCTCTTCCATATTTTTATAGGAACGATGAGCTAATTCACCATTCGTTACGGTAGCCAAAGTTAAAATTGTGTTCGCAACATCCTTTGCTTCTCGCAGAGATGGATAGGTTTGATTATCCCATTTTTCCGTGGGGTGCTCATCCATCAATCGCTCATATTCATCTTTGACTTGGTAACCTGTTCCATGGGCGCCCAAACCATTTTTAGGAATATTGGGACCATAAGACACAAATTGATTATAGACATTTTTATAATCACGATTTACGATTTTCATTCCCGGCATTGTTTTCCCAGGAATGGCTTCTGTTTCACCGGAAATCCAATCTTTTATGTCTGTTTGGGCAATTTCAGCTGGTGAATCATGGGCCAATGGAACAGAAACCAAATCTTCGACTGAGTCGGGAAAATGGTTTTTGGCTAATTCTGAAAACGATTCAGAAATATCTTTAAAAATATCCCAATCAGATTTTGATTCCCAAGCCGGTGGTACTGCTTCTTGTAATGGATGGATAAAACTATGCATATCCGTAGAATTGAGATCATCTTTTTCGTACCAAGTTGCTGCAGGTAAAACAATATCAGAATACAAGGCAGATGTGTCCATGCGGAAATTCAGATCCACAACCAAGTCCATTTTCCCTTGAGGAACTTTGTCATGCCAAACTACTTCTTCTGTGGAGCCTTTGGCAAAATTGCTATCAGAAACTTGGTTCGTATGAGTTCCCAAATAATGATCTAAAAAGAATTCATGTCCTTTAGCGGACCCCCCGATAGCATTTCCACGCCATACAAACCAGACTCTAGGAAAATTGGCTGCATTATCTGGATCTTCTATAGAAAATTTCAATTCCCGTTTTTTTAGTTTATCTACCACATAATCCACAACCCCTTGTTCATCCACAGCACCCTTTTCGCGGGCTTCGGTTACCAAGTCGATTGGATTGGTTTCAAACTGGGGATAGAAAGGTAACCATCCATTTCGGACTGCCTTCACATTCACATCAATGGTATGCCCTTTTGCCAAGCTATTTTCAGGTTGATTTTTTGGGACTGTGTGATAATCGGTAAATCCTTTTTCATATCGCCACTGATCAGAATGGACATAATGCCAACTGGGCGCATTCTGCAATCGAGATGGACCAAACCAATCTTTCGCCAATGCAATAGAACCCCAAGATTCTCCCGGCGCTAATTTTTCTTGCCCAACATAATGAGCCAAACCACCACCATTTTTTCCAATACAACCAGTAAACATGAGCGCATGGATTGCAGCGCGATAAGTCAAATTCGCATGATACCAATGGTTTATTCCGGCACCAATAATGACGGTACATTTTCCGCCGGTATGTTTGGCGGTGCTTGCCCATTCTCTAGCAAATCGGATTAATGTATCAGGTGAAATACCAGTATATTTTTCTGCCCAAGCTGGTGTGTACAATTCATCCGATTCATAGGAATCGGGGTAGCCTTCTAATCCCCGGCTCACACCATATTGTGCCATGAGTAAATCGTAAACAGTGGTCACAGGAACCTTACCGTCCGATGTATCAATATATTTGACGGGGACTTTTCGAAGATTGATTTCTCCTTCAGCGAAGTTATCTAACTCAATCTCCATTAGTTGGTCTGAATCATTCAAAAAGGAGAGTTGTGGATTTATTTTTGATCCATCCACATTATCTTCCAATTTAAGGTTCCACTTTCCTTTATTTTCTTCTGCCCAGCGATTGCCAACCGATCCCATGGGCACTTTCGTCCGCCTTTCATTTTCGTCCCACATAAGAAACTGCCAATCGCCATTTTCAATATCTTTGTATTGGCTTAATTTATTGGCTCGCAGCATTTGACCTGGGCGATTTACATTATCATTTTGCTTAATCTCTACCAAAAATGGTGAATCAGTATACTGCTTTGAATATTTGATAAAATCTTCTGTTGGATTTTCGTGATGGAACTCTTTCAAAATAACATGGTTCACGGCCATCCAAAAAGCACCATCCTGTCCCGCATTGACCGGAATCCATTCATCGGAAAATTTGGAAACTTGAGAAAAATCCGGTGAGAATACGACCATCTTAGTCCCATTATGCCTGGCTTCAGCCGCAAAGTGAACATCCGGCGTGCGTGTCATATTTAGGTTGGCACCCATGACAGCCAACATTTTTGCATTATACCAATCAGCTGATTCTTGAACGTCCGTTTGTTCACCCCAAGTTTCTGGGGATGCGCTGGGCAAATCGCAATACCAATCATAAAAAGATAAAGAGACGCCACCCACCAATTGCATCAATCGTGCACCTGCAGCATAACTCACCATTGACATGGCAGGAATTGGGGAGAATCCTGCAATTCGATCTGGACCGTGTTCTTTTATGGTATGCACCATGGATGCAGCAATCAGTTCTTTCACCGATTCCCAATCTATTCGTCGGAATCCACCTTTCCCTCTAGCATTTTGCCATCTCTTCCGTTTCTCCGGATTATTGACCAAAGATTGCCACGCTTCCGCTGGATCCGAATATTCGGCCCTAGCTTCCTTCCATAAATCTAATAATACACCCCGGATATAAGGATATTTCACACGAAGCGGACTATACAAATACCATGAAAAAGAAATACCACGCTGACAGCCACGGGGTTCATACGGTGGGATTCCACTCTCTAATTTTGGATAATCCAACCCTTGCATTTCCCACGTAACGATTCCGTCTTTTACGTGGATTTGCCAAGTACAACTACCCGTGCAATTCACACCATGTGTGGATCTAACAATTTTATCATACTGCCATCGATTGCGGTAAAATTCTTCCCATTTTCTTTTTTCGGGAACTACTGTATCCCGAATCCAAGATAGATTTCCTTTTTTGTCACTCATTCTAAATTTCCCTTTACCATTTTTTTTCTGACGGATTGGAGACGATTTCCCCAGAATAAATCAAATAAAATCAATACAGTTGCTAAACCGATAAATCCAAAGATCAAAAAATTGAAATCGTGCATACTGGCTTCATTTACATTGTTTTGACCTTTATTTTTTAAAAATGCCACTAACGGTAACACTTCTTCTTCGTCAATGGGGTGTTTACCATAAATAGGGCCCATCGTTTCACTGGCGGGACTAGAGAGCCAAGCTGCCAATGTTACTTTGCCACCCAATCGCCCATAAACTTTTGTTAAATCCGGTCCCAATAATCCACCACCCAATACTCCTTCTCCAGAGACGGAATGGCATCCAATACAAGATGGCCCGTTATTTTTCAAGGTGGATTCACCTATAAATAATGAACGACCGATCACAATATCACTCGGTGTTAAAGCACGATCTGCCAAAGTAGATCTGCCAAAAACAGATTTCTCTTTCGCTGATTCATCTTTTATAAAATCCAATAGAGATTGAACAATAAATGGTGTCAACCCTCCCACTTTTGGCATTATCACGCCCCGTGATTCATCCAACAATTGTCGTGCATAGACATCCCCAGAATTGATCACTATCAAAGGATCATTAATAAATCCTTTAATCCATTCATCATCTTTTCTTTGATGTACATTTTTTAAATCTGGACCGGTGAGCCGTCCCCCACCAATCGTATGGCAACTGGAGCAATTTTGTTTATAAAATTTTTCTACATCTTGACTAATGGCTCCAGATATCAAGATTAACGTTGGTAAAATAATTTTGATTTTATTTTTCATTTTATTACAATCACTTAATTATTAGATGGTGCCAAGATTAGTGGTGATTTTAAGCCCCGGGAGATAATTGCGAGTTATTACATCATTGGCCAGATTACCAAGTGTTTCTGTTTCCATTAAAGAATGCACCTGGGTAATGACATCTCTCCAGCGATGATGAAACGGACAGGGAGATTCGTCAGAGCATGAATCGTACCCAAATCCACATTTCGGCACAATGGATTCAGGGCCATCAATGGCTAATAAAATATCATTAATAAAGATATCATTTTTGGATTTCGCCAACTTGACACCGCCATTTCTACCCCGCACAGTTAAAATTAAATTGTGCTTTCGAAGTGTTCTGGTAATTTTTGACAAAAAGAATTGTGGGATTTTATATGCATTAGCTATCTCTGATACCATGATGAGTCCTTGCTGATCTTTAACAGCAAGGTAAATCATAGTTTGGATAGCATATTTGGCTGATTTTGAGTAAAACATTATTAAAGGATAAGGTTATCTTGTATAAATATTACAAGTTAAAATATAATTAATGCAAGAATTATATAGGATAATAATATCTTATTCTAATTGTAATCTTGATTATCTATGAATATATGATGCCAAAATTCCCTTCCGAATATATTTTCAGTACAATTATAATCGCCATTTTTACAGATACAATTTTGGGAACATATATAGCATTTACGATTGTTTTTGATTTCTCCCTTGAAAAAGGGTCTCATGCTTACATTCAAACACATATTTTTTTCTTGTTCTCATATATGATTGTAATTAATATTAGGATATTATTATCTTGTTATAAAGTCATAATTGATGCAATACGTGACATAACAAAATAGGTGGTTTAAATGAAGAAGAAGAACTATATCACAAAATATCTAATCTCTGTCTTGCTATTTCTGTTCATAAACCTAAATGCGCAGCATTGAAACTGAAGCCTTACCTTAATGAGCTACCATCTTCTCTCTCTCTCTTCTTCTCATTAGGGAGGCTTCGGTGTTCGGCTGGACTATAATTTCTAGCCTTATACAAAATAACCTAGCATTGAAACTGAAGCCTTACCTTAATGGGCTACCATCTTCTCTCTCTCTCTTCTTCTCATTAGGGAGGCTTTGGTTTCTTTACTCTTTTGTAATAAATATTACTACTCACACCAAAAATAACTTTAGTGAATAATTCCTATTAAAAAGGATAAAAGAATGAAAAATGATCAATCTAATAAAATAAAATCCATTCCCTATTTCTTTTCTGGGTTTTGGTTCAAAGATCCTCCGAAGGATGTGTCACTGGACGGATATCGAATTGACAATGTTATCCATTACACGGATCTGGTTATTGGTATTTATTTTGGAATTGTTGTGGCCGCCCTTGCATATTTTATTTTCAAATATCGGGCATCCCTGGGGCACAAGGCGGAATACGACCATGGAAATTCCAGAAAGAATGTAATGTTCACTGGCGGTTTGGGACTTCTTGTCTTTTTTTCTGTAGATGCTGTGATTGAAAAAATGGCTTTCAAAGATTTAAAGGAAGCATTCTGGAATTTCCCTAAAACAGAAAATGTTATTCGCATTGAAATCATGCCGCAGCAATTTGCCTGGAATTTTTGTTATGCAGGACCCGATAATGAATTTGGGACAGATGATGATATCATTCCATCCCAAAACCAAATGCATGTTCCAGTTAATACACCAGTGGTAGTGCAAATTGCATCTTGGGATGTAATTCACTCATTCTATCTCCCCAATTTCCGAATTAAGCAAGATGCAACACCTGGCATGATTACTGCATTGTGGTTCCAAGCTACAGAAACGGGTGTATTTGATATTGCTTGTGCAGAATTATGCGGAAATAGTCATTACAAAATGAAAGGATTTTTAACTGTTGAATCCGAAGAAAATTTTCAATCCTGGCTTTCCGAAAATACTCCGGAAGAATCACAAGATGATTGGGACGATTGGGGTGATGAAGACGAAGAAGATACAGGCGTACCTGAAGATTGGGGCTGGGCCTGGAAGGAGTTAAAATAATGAGTGAGCACCAAAAGTCCTTTTGGACGAAATATATTTTTTCAACCGATCATAAAATGATTGCGAAGCAATTTTTATGGTTGGGAATGTTTTTCCTTTTTTTCGGCGGCGCATTGGCCATGTTAATCCGTTGGCAATTAGGTTACCCAGAACAGCCTGTTCCTCTCATTGGAAACTGGATGTGGCCTGGCGATGGCGGAATCATTAATCCTGATATTTATAATCAAATGTTTACCATGCATGGTACCATAATGATTTTTTGGGCAATCACGCCTTTATTGATTGGTGCCTTTGGAAATTTTATCATACCACTTCAAATTGGTGCCGGAGATATGGCATTCCCAAAATTGAATCTGATTTCATTTTGGACCATGTTTCTAGCAAGTTTGATTTTGTTATCCTCTTATCTGCTCCCTACAGGTACGGCTGCCGGTGGATGGACATCATACCCTCCTCTGAGTTCACCGGCCGGCGGAATACCGGGATTAGGTCAAACCATTTGGACGGTTGCTCTGATTTTTATGGGAGTATCTTCAATGATGGGAGCCATTAATTATATTACAACGGTAGTTCGTATGCGGGCACCAGGTATGGATTATTTCAAAATGCCATTATCGGTTTGGGGCCTTTTCCTCACATCTATCTTAAACGCAGTTTTTGTCCCGGTGATCGCTGCCGGGTTGATTATGCTTTTACTGGACCAAACCATTGGAACCGAATTTTTTCTAGCTGGAAGACTGGCTTCCGGGGATCCTGGTGACCCACTCCTGTTTCAGCATGTTTTTTGGATATTTGGCCACCCGGAAGTGTACATTTTAATTTTACCTGTTTGGGGCATTATTTCTGATCTTTTATCTGTTTTTTCTCGGAAACCTGCATTCGGTTACAGGGTGACTGCAATTGCTATGTGCACTGTTACGGCATTATCTACTTTGGTTTGGGGACATCATATGTACACCACGGGAATGAGTCCGTTACTGGGGAAAAGTTTTATGTTTCTAACTTTATTGATCAGTATTCCCTCTGCCATGTTTTTTCTTAATTGGTTGGGAACTATGTGGAAAGGATCGATTCATTTTACATCACCCATGCTTTTTTCCATTGGTGTGATCTGGGTTTTTGGCTTGGGTGGATTAACTGGCCTTTACAATGCCACTATAACCGCAGATATTTACCTCCATGATACTATGTTTGTCGTTGGTCATTTTCACTACACCTTAGCTGCCTCTGTCATGTTTGGTAGTTTTGCGGCGATTTACTTTTGGTTCCCAAGAATGTTTGGGCGAAAATTAGATTCTCGTTTGGGGAAAATCCATTTCTGGGGAACATTTATCTCCATTAATTTTGTATTCTTCAACATGATGGTTCTTGGATACGCAGGTCATCATCGCAGAATTTATAATCCCAATGAATACTCCTTCCTTGAACCCTTGACTGGGCTCAATGAATGGATTTCTATTTTTTCATTTCTTTTGGGCGTATTTCAAGTCGTTTTCCTGATAAACATGGTTTGGTCTATGTTTAAAAAAGAAAGATCACCTCAAAATCCATGGAAAGCAACTACACTTGAATGGACCATGGACTATCCCATTCCACATGGCAATTTTGAAGAGACTCCTCTTGTACACAATGGGCCTCATGAGTATAGCCGCCCGGATATCAAAGATCGAGACTGGCTCGGCCAAAACGAACGCATTACCGTATAGCAATGCCCGTATTTATTTTACAAAACAAAGATAAAGATTTATCTATCATCGGGCTGGTGATTACCATGGCATCTATAGTCATGCTTTTTGGCACTTTAATTTCAAGTTTTTATGTTTTGAAAATTCGAATGATGGGACAATTAACATTGCCAAATATTATAATACAACTTGGCATTGTGAATACAGTAATTCTATTAATCTCTAGTATCACATTTATTTTTTCTGAAAATATGTTCAGGAAAAATAGATTAAATAATTATTCATTCTGGTTACTCATGACCATCTTTGGCGGAATTTTTTTTCTCATAGGGCAAATGTATCTTTGGAATAAAATGACGCAATTGGGAATTGCAATAACAAAAGGACAATTAAGCGATATGTTTTATCTCATGTCTGGGGCTCACGGCTTACATATTATCGCTGGAATTGTTGCACTTATTTGGTTGCAGTCTACATCTAAAAAACTTACAACAAACCATCGTGTGAATCTTGTTGGGATATTTTGGCATTTTTTAGGATTTTTGTGGTTTGTCCTATTTGCCGTCATTCTTTTTTAATTCGAGAACAATTATATGAATCAAACACTTACAGTAAAAGACCCATTTGGGACTGCCACAACTGGGAAATTAGCCATGTGGCTTTTTCTTGCCATGGATGCCATAACATTTGCTGCCATATTAATGGGTGGGATTTACCTACGATTAAGAACGGATATGTGGGGTGATGCTGGCCAAGTATTAAATATCCCTTTGACGTCCTTCAATACTTTTTTATTAATCATGAGCAGTTTTACCATGGTGATGGCTTTGGATGCGATCAAGAAAAACGATATAAAAGGATTGAAACTGTTTTTATCACTTACCATCTTGGGTGGCGTAAGCTTTCTTGGCATCCAAGTTTATGAATATACACATTTTATTCTTGGGAATGCAGAATTGGGAAAAGCTTTACAGGCGACAGGGTTGAAGGGTGATTCTTTTCTTTGGACGACCGGGACTTATGGCGCAACATTTTATGCAACCACATCCTTCCATGGATTACATGTTTTAACAGGCGTAATATATTTATCTGTTATTTTTTACCAATCAAATAAAGGTGTGTATTCTTCGGCAAACTATGATCGAATTGAAATCGCTGGTCTTTTTTGGCATTTTGTCGATTTGGTCTGGATTCTAGTCTTCACTATCATTTATCTCATTTAGGATTTTATCATGGAAAACAATCATAAATCTCTCTACATCAAAACAACAATAATGTTATCAGTTTTAACTCTGATTGAAATTGGAATTTCTTATTGGGATATTGTTCGTTTTTACCAAGTTGGTCTCTTGTTAACTTTTGCATTAGCTAAGATGGCATGTGTCGCTTATGTATTTATGCATTTGTATTATGAAGAAATAGTATTACGTCGAATACTATTTGTACCGATTCCCCTTCTCATCTACTTTCTTCTAGGTTTAGCTTATGATGCTCAATTTAATTGGGTGATTCAGTGAAATTTTTCTTAATATTCATTCTAAGTAATAGCCTATTAAATATTTTGCTAGGTTGCACCTACTGTGCAAGTCAAGATGCTTCAGAAACCATCAATGTCGCATTAATACCTTTAGCCATACTTATTTGTATTCCATATTTACTCTTTTGGATCGTAACAACTATCCTAAAAAAATTGTATGTGACTAACAATTATCAATCAAAAAACTCGGACATTTCTGTCTAGGATTTGGGTAATAACATTGATAAGCTACCGTGTGCTATACTCCAAATCAGCAGAATATGCCATACAGGCCTTGATCTATTTATCAGAAAACCAAACTGATAAACCAACAATGATTTCTTCTATCGCAGAAGCGTATAATATCCCCTATCAATTTTTGGCAAAAATTGTACAAACATTAGTAAAACGAAATTTGGTGGTAGCAAAACGAGGGCGAAATGGCGGGATTAATCTAAGTAGAAAACCAAAATATATTTATTTGACCGAAATAATTGATGCAATTGATGGTCCTCCTCCTGAAAAAGAGAGATGCGTTATTGGGCTGGATTTATGTAGTGATGAGTCTCCATGCCCTCTACATCATAAATGGAAACCAATACGAACAGATATTCGGGAAATGCTTGGTACAGAAAATTTAGAAGAACTGGCACACCGTGTAATAGAGAAACGTAGATTAATGTCTACTGATTAACCCATAGACAAATAATTCTCGGATTAGGGGCTTTCTATTTAAATCAACAATAAAAACCACGAATGTGGGACTTGATGTTGAAAAAAATGGAGAATTATTTCA
>Ga0208408_1000374_pt1 | contig 30771 bp, 31 predicted proteins | sample ETNtaG_4_FD_185776 | JGI IMG/M metagenome (GOLD analysis project Ga0208408, IMG submission 185776) | Marine microbial and viral communities from oxygen minimum zone, Eastern Pacific Ocean - ETNP201406SV67 (SPAdes) (version 2) | ecosystem: Environmental > Aquatic > Marine > Oceanic ... | reverse complement strand
TATCCTTTAGTTTGGTTAAACCATTTAACTTTGCCCTTAGGCATGTTTCTCCTTATATTTTTTAGACTAGGCAACTTTACTATATTGAAATTAATAAGGTAGTTTTTTTATAATTTCTTATAAACTTCTTCAGCTAATTTAGCTGCTTCTTCCTTAGAAACCTCTCCATCATTGATTCTTTGCTCATATAACGCTTTCATAATTTTACCAACAGCAGGGCCCGACTCTAGATTAAACATCTCCATTACCTCATCTCCTGAAATGGGTGGTCTCAATTTAGACAACTCTTCCTTTTCTGTTACTTCTTTTATTCTCACTTCCATCTCATCTAAATATTTGTTTATCTCATCATATTTTTCTTTATTTTTTGTTGTTATATCTGCCCTAACTAATTCGTTTAATTCGGACATTAAATCTCCAGCATCAATTATGTATCTTCTAACAGCAGAATCTGTCCATCCCATTTTGAAAGTATGTGGTCTAAGATGATTTTCAACCAAAAGGGCAACGTCACTTATTGTTCTTTTGTCATACTTAAGTCTCTTCATTATTTTTTTACTCATTTTGGCACCAACAACCTCATGATGTCTAAAATGAACTTTTCCGTTTTCTATTCCTTTGGTTTTTGGTTTTCCTATATCGTGAAGAAGTGCTGACATTCTAGAAATTAGTGTTGGCAAAACTCTATCTACAACAACCATCGTATGTTCGTAGACGTCTTTATGGTGATGGTTTGGATCTACTTCAATTTTTAATTCATCTAACTCAGGCATTATTAGTTGACTTAAGCCGCTCTCAACAAATGCTTTTATTCCTAGTGACGGGTTTTTACCTGTAAGTAATTTTGTAAGTTCGTCTCTTATTCTTTCAGTGCTTACTATTTCTATCCTCTCTAGGTTTTTTTTAATTGCTTCAAACACATCATTATTTGGAGTAAAGCCATGTGTGCTTATAAACCTACAAGCCCTCAGCATCCTTAAAGGATCGTCAGAAAAAGAAATATCTGGACTATCTGGTGTTCTTATTATTCCTTCTGAAAGATCCTTAAGTCCGCTATATGGATCAATAATTTCATTTTTATTCATGTCATATGCAAGAGCATTAATTGTAAAGTCCCTTCTGCTTAGGTCTGTATCTAGATCTTTGGAGGTTTGAACTTCTGGTTTTCTTGAATCTTTGTCATACGTATCTTCTCTGTACGTAGTTATGTGAATAGAACATTTTTCAATTGTTGTTTCAATCGTTCCAAAAGCTTTGCCTATTTCCGTTGTTTTATATCCTTTTTTATCAAGTAACCCTAAAGAATCTTCTGGGCTTGCATTTGTCGTAAAGTCAAAATCATTTGTTTCGATTCCTAAGATTCCATCCCTAACGGCTCCTCCGACAAGATATATTTCAAATCCAGCCTCTTCATAAGAGGTTGAAACCTCTTTTAAGAAAGGCTTTTCATCTAAAGCATTTATCAATGTTGTTGGTACCATATTGTTAGCTTAGAGAAAAATTGGAAAAATAAAATATGAATTCTAAAGTAGATTTTGCAGCAGGAGGGATAGTCCTAGTAAACAAAAAAGTACTTTTAGTAAAAAATCGCCTAAGAAAAGAGTATGAAAAAAATTATTGCTCTGGCTTTTGGGGTTTCCCAAAAGGACACCTAGAAGAAGGAGAAACTCCCCTTGAAGCAGCAGAAAGAGAAGTTTTTGAAGAAACCGGCTTTGAAGTTAAATGTGTAGGTAGTAAACCTATAGCTGAGTCAAGATACTCAATTGAATATGGAGAAACTATTCAAAAAACAGTTTGGTTTTACGAAATGAGAGTTATAAAAGAATTTGTCAAAGAACCAGATCATGAAATTGAAGAAATAGCCATTGTGGCAGAAAAAAAAGCCCTTGAGTTGTTAACTTATGATGAAGATAAAAAAATTTTAAAATATGTATTTAACAAATGAGAAAAGACTAAATCTTAAATTAAACGGCTCTTTTTACACAAGAAAATGGAATGAGTTTGTTGATTATGTTTACTTTGAAAAAATCATTGGTGGAAAATCTTTATTAAAAACTATGAATAAAACTTCGAAAGAACTTAATTTATCATTTAATTCTTCAATGATAAATGAAAAGGAAACAAAAAAGTGGTCAGAGGCTGGTTGGGTTCAAAAACATAGTTTGCTTATTTGTGAATCAAGTCTTAAGAATATTAAAAAAATAAACCATAGTGACTATAAATCAATAGAGCATAAAAGATTTAACTTATCAGATATAGATACCTTATTAGCTGTGGACGGAGAAATCTTTAGCCCTTATTGGAAAAACTCTTACTCTAATTTTGTTGAAACAATGAAAAGTTGTAATAACAATCATTTATTTAAAATTTATTCAGATAATGCATTGAGTGGGTATGCAATCCTTGGAGAAACTAATGGTTTTACCTATCTTCAAAGGTTTGGTATTGATGAAAGATTTCAGAATCAGGGTATGGGTAAAGATTTGCTTCAATATATTTTATCGTTTGCTAAATCAAAAAATTATAAAAAGATGAAACTTAACACCCAAGAAAATAATGAGACAGCCTTAAGACTTTATACAAAGAACTCTTTCAGCATTTCTAAAAGAAAGCTAATAATAATGAGCTCCTCTGGTTAAAACGAAATTTAAAGAGTTCATTAATAAACTTAAGTGGCTTATCATAACAATATGGAAGAAGATAGTTTTGTAGAGTCTATAGACGGTCTAATAAAAACAATAAAAGACCTTATTGTTAGACCTATTCAGCGTTTTACAGGATTTGCAAGTCTAGGTTTGTTGCTTGTTGTCCTTTTATTAACATCCTTGGTTTTTTTATTTATGGGGGTCATTAAAATAATGCAGGGACTTGGTGTTTTGCTTGGAGTTAACCCAACTGGTTTCGCCTTAGCTGCGCTTGGTTTAGTTTTTTTATTTTTATCTTTAAACAATTACAGAAAGAAAAGAAATGCATAACTTAGCAATTATTGGTTCGGGTCCTGCAGGTTATACAGCCGGTATTTATGCTTCAAGAGCAAGTTTAGAACCAGTCCTTTTTGAGGGGCTAGAGTCTGGTGGTCAGCTTATGCTAACTACCGATGTAGAAAATTATCCTGGTTTTGATTCAGGGGTAATGGGACCTGACTTAATGCAAATTTTTAAAAAACAGGCTGAAAGATTTGGAACACAAATTAAAACAGAGACAATCAACAAAATAGAAATAATTGATGGTGGCTTTAAGCTTGAAAGCGGAAAAGATACTTATGAATTTAAGTCAGTAATTATTTCATCTGGAGCTTCAGCAAAATGGCTTGATATAAAAGGAGAAAAAGAGCTTCAAGGCCATGGGGTCTCTGCTTGTGCTACTTGTGATGGTTTCTTTTTTAAAGAAAAAGAAGTAATCGTTGTGGGTGGTGGAGATTCAGCTATGGAAGAGGCTCTTTTCTTGACAAAGTTTGCAACAAAAGTTTACATTGCCCACAGAAGAGACTCTTTTAGAGCTAGTAAAATTATGCAAGATAGGGTTTTAGATAATGACAAAATTGAGGTCCTTTGGAATAAAGAAGTAACTGAAATTCATGGAAAAGAAAGCGTTAGTTCTGTCTCTCTTAAGGACACTAGCGATGACTCATCTTCCGAATTAAATATAGATGGTGTGTTTATGGCTATTGGCCATACACCAAATGTAACTTTTTTGAATGGTTTAGTTGATCTAGATGAAAAGGGTTATATACAGACTGGGTTTACAACTGATACAAGCACTTCCGTACCAGGAATTTTTGCAGCTGGTGATGTTGCTGATTCTGTTTATAGGCAAGCAGTAACTGCTGCGGGTACGGGTTGTCAGGCAGCAATTGATGCCGAAAGGTGGCTTGACCATTAATCTGGATTCTCTTTCCTTTATTGATGAACTTTCAGAGGTTGAACTACAAGATCTTAGAGAAAGATTAAACTATGTTGGGTACTCCCCAGCTGAAGAAAAAACTGAAATTAAATCCGTTCTTTCTTTATTTTTAGAAGATAGAAATCTTGAAAACCTTTCAACCAAAGAAGAACTGTGGATAGAGTTGGTCAATTACGGATATAAACTCGGAGACCGAATTTTAACAAAAACCAACCCAAGCCTTTACGGTGCAGATATTGAAGAGCTTCAAGAGCTTTTATCTAGATTAGGTTTTTATTCAGAACCTATTAATGGGGTCTTTACAAATGAAGTAGTTTCTTCTGTAGTCAAATTTCAAGAAAATAGAGGTCTTGATATAGACGGAACGGTTGGATTAAACACTGTTGAAGAAATTAGAAAACTTATAAGACCCGGTTTTGATACTTCACTAAACGAAGCAATTAAGACAATTTCACCTGGTTTTAAAACTGAAGGCATTGGTTATTCAGTTTCTTTTAATCTTCCAAATGTTGGAAGCTATAAAGAGCAGGTTGATATTTATGAAAAAACAAAAAACCTTTGTTTAAAAAATAATATTCTTGCGTCTTTTGCGTCTGAAGCTGGTGAGAAAATGGGAGAAGAAAACATCATAAATTATGTAAACAATAAGCAACCCGTTCTCTTTGTTTCCTTTAATGACTCTAATGAAAATTCGATAGAACATTTTAAGGGCAGTTTTTCAGAAAGCATAATTGGAAAGAAGCTAAGTGAGTCTATTGGTAATAGGTTTAATATTCCTGTTATGGGAAGATCATCAAATCTATTAAAGAACACTAAATCTGTTTCAATTATATTAAATGGCAAATTTTACCAATTTAATGAGATTGAAGGTATTCTTAATTTTCTTTTAAATACTTTGAATGAGCATCTGTCTACTTAAATTTATTTATAAAGGCTTTTAGATCCTCTTCATTTAGAAAATTTAATGTTAACTTAAATTTCTTATTGCTTTTTTTAATATCCGCTTTTGATCCTGTTTTATCTTCAAAAAAATTTTTATAGTGTAATAACTCTTCAGACGTTTCTTTAGTTGGGTTTGAAATGTTTCTTACTCTTTCTTCTACTTGTCGGCTAGATAGTTTTAAATTTAAAATTTCTGAAAGAAGTATGTCTTGTTGTTGTTCTTCTAAATTGATTATTGGTTTAACCTGACCCATTGTTACAAATTCGTCTTGAAGGGCTTTATATACCTTACTGCTTAATTTTGATAACCTAAGCAGGTTTGATACGTATGATCTGCTTTTCCCAACTAGTGTTGCAATGTCTTTTGTTTCTAGGTTGTATTCTTCTATAAGTTTTTTATATCCAGCAGCTTCTTCTGTTGTATTCAGTTGTTTTCTTTGTACGTTTTCAACTAAACCAATGACTGCAGCATCTCGAGAACTAACATCTTTTATTAAACAAGGAACTGATTTTAAGCCTGCTTCTCTAGAAGCTCTTAATCTTCTTTCTCCAGCAATAAGTCTGTATTCTTTTGGTCCAACTTCTTGAACTATTAGTGGTTGTAAAATTCCGTTTTTTATAATTGATTGACTTAGTTCTGCCAACTTTTCTTTATCAAAATTTGTACGAGCCTGTGTCTCGCTTTTCTTGATTAATCCTATATCAATTTCTATAGCCTTAAACTCTCTAACGTTTGTATCTGTTATTAATGAACTAAGAGATCTTTTCATTTCCTCCAACCTTTTCTATTATTTCTTCTGCTAGTTTATTAAATTCAATTTTTGCTTTACTCTCATCATTAAAATCTATCACAGTTTTTCCATAAAAGGGGCTATCTGCAATCTCTGTTAAGTGGGAAATCTTAGATTCAAAAAGTCTATCGCCAAGTAGGTATTCTAACTCATTTAAAAATTCACCATAACTAGACCTCTTTACTTCAACTTGATTCAATAAAACTCCCAAAAAAACCGTATTTATATTGGGGATGTTTTTTAATGTTGTTTTAGCAAAATTCATCGCTTGAGCAACTCCTTCTACAGCCAAGAATTCTGGTTTTGTTGGTATTAAGTAATAGTCTGATGCAGCAATTCCTTCTTGTACTAAAGAACTCATTGTTGGTGGGGTGTCTATAAAAATATAATCGTAATTACTAAAAACTCCGTCTTGTTTTAATTTCCTAATTTTCGATCCTCCAATAATTTTTTCTTGGTTGTAACTCGCTATTTCTTTGTTTGATGGAACTATTGAAAGTTTTTCTGTTAATTCTCCTGGTTTTAGCTCAGTTATTCCCTCTAAGAGCTGCATGCTGTTTGTGGCTTCATTTGTGTTTTTATCAAAATTTAAATATGTGGAAACATTACCTTGTGGATCTAAATCAATAATTAATGTCTTATATCCGTTTTTTGAGAAAATGCTAGATAAATTAACAACTGTTGTTGTTTTTCCTACTCCACCTTTTTGACAAATTATTGATATTGTTTTCACATACTTGTTATAACATCAATAAATCGATAGTCGTTTTTATTAATAAGAAATTTTTCTTGTTTCACGTGAAACTTTTCATTGTTTTTTATTCTGTTTTTCTCTTTTGATGACACGAGATATATATTTTTTTTAACTGTTTTTTTAGCTTCTTTAATCAAATTAGCCGTTGAAAGATAGCATCTTAAAGTAAAAACAACGTTTTCTTCTTTTTCCATTAATTCTAAGGCATTTCTTTCTTCCGCAACAAGATCGTCTATTTTTAGTACTTTTATTAACCTGTCTAATTCAAATATTCTGCTTTTTTTATTATCAATTAATGTAACTTTTGTATTGCTCGCAATAGATATTGGTATTCCTGGAATACCTGCGCCTGTTCCTATGTCAAAAATAGGCCTCTCTTTTAGGCCTAAATCATGAATTATTTTATAAAAATATAATGAATGAACAATAAATTCATCCCAAATGTACTGGTCTGTTTTTCTACTAATTAAGCCTGTTTTAATGCCGATTGTAGAAAGCCATTTATGATATTTAACAAGTTTTTCATTGTTTTTCTCTAGATATTCTTCTCCCCACTCTGGAATTTGGGGACTATATGTCATTCTTCTTCTTGTGCTTGTTCTCCGCTAGGTGCGAAAACAACAGATCTGTAGGGTTCTCTTCCTTCAGAATAAGACTTAATACCCTCTATTTCAGAAACAGCATCGTGTAGTGTTTTTCTATCAACCGAGTTCATTGGCTCTAACATAACCTCTTGTTTGTCTTCAAGAATTTGCTTTGTTAATCTTTCTGCATAAATTGTTAAAGCTTCTTTTCTCTTAAGAGCATAATCAGCAACATCTAACCTGAGCCTTGTTCCAGCACCTGTTTTTCTTTGAATAACTGTTCTTGTAAGTTCGTGTAAAGATCTAATTATGGTTCCTTTTTCGCCAACAAGAGCTTCAGTTTGCTCACCTGTAACCTTAACTAAAAGATTTCTATCTTCTGTTTCTCCTTCTACGGCTCCCTCTAAACCAAAAGACTTAATAAGTCCTTCTAGAAAAGAAATTGAAACCTTTAGTTGTTCTTTTGGATCTGCCTCAACTCTTGGTTTTTTTGGTTCAAATTTATCTCTTCGACCCTGGTTTCTGTTATTTCTATTTCTTTGTTTGTAGTTTCTTCCATTTTTATTTTTAAAACCATTTCTAACTGAAATTCTAACTAAAGCTTTTGTTCCACCAACACCAAAAACCCCTCCTTCGGGTTCCCTTAGTATGTTTATGTCTGCTTCAGTAGCATCATCAAGTTCTAGTTCTTTTAATCCTGCTTTTATTGCGTCATCAATGGTCTTTGCTTCAACCTCAACCCATTTATTAGACATTATTTTCTCCTTCTTTTTTTTCTTTTTTTACGAGAATCATTGTTGACAGGTCCTTCGTCTTTTTCTTTGCTTTCCTCATCTTTTTCGTTGTTTTTCTCGTTTTCTTTATTACTTTTGTCAGACTGGTTTTCCTCAAGCTTAACAATTAGTGCCTGCTGTCCAATTCTGAAAATATTTCCTGTTAAAAAGTAAACAACCAATCCAGACGGTAGGGTCCATGATATAAAACCAAAAAATAGTGGCATAACTTTTCCTATCATCTGCATTTGCTGTTGTTGTTGATTGTTTGACTTTCCTTGTTTCTTAGTTAGTTGGTTTTGTTGGATTAAAGCCGTACCAACAACCAAAAGTATCAAAATAATATATGGGACGCGATCAATCCAGGCGATTAATGAAGATGCTGGAATTTGTAAATCCATATTAAAGAACAGAACACCTGAGCGGTCTCCAAGTTGTGAATAAAGAGTAGCTTCTTTTGGTATAAATAAAAGAGGTTCTCTTAAAACCCTAAATAGAGCAAACCAAACAGGCATTTGAACAAGCAAAGGAACAACGCAACCAAGCGGATTTATTCCTTTTTCTTTATAATATTCTGCGATCTTTTTATTCAGCTCTTCTTTGTTGTCTTTATATTGTTTTTGAAGTCTCTTGAGTTCTGGTTGTGCGTCTTGCATTCTTTTTGTTGATCTTGTTTGTCTTAGGGTTAGTGGAAAAATTATAATATTAATTATCACTGTCAATATAACTATTGACGTACCGTAAGAAGCTACATAGTCATATATGTAGGAAAGTAAAAAACCTATAGCTAAAGCGAAGGGTTCAATTATTGCCAATTTTTACCAATTTTTCTATATATGGGATTGCAGATATATATTCTATGTAAGACGAAAGGAACTGATCTAATAAAACCTTTTTCGTTTATTTCCTGGGTTATAACAGAAGAACATGTTGGGAAGTACATACAATTCCCCTGCCCAAGCCCAAAAAAACCAAGGATGGACCTAAATATTAAAAATATTAAACTTGTAATCTTCACTTTTATTTTAGTTTTGGATGAGATGCAATAATTCTACTTAATTCTTTATATTTTAGTTTTGTTCCTTTTTTTGTTCCAACAATATAAATATCAAAATTGTCTTTTGCTTCTAAACCTCTAACTACCTCTTTAATCTTTCTTCTAAACTTATTTCGCTTAACTGCGTTTGCTTCTGATTTAGGAACGCTTATCCCTAGCCTTGATAATTTTTTATCACTATCTTCTATATAAACTCTTAAACCTTGTTCAGTTAAACAATTTTCTTCTTTTTTCAGGTACAAAAAATGTTTGCTATTTTTAAAAGTAGTAAACTTTACCAACTAATTATGCAGATAGAACCTTGCGACCTTTGCTTCTTCGTCTTTTTAGGATTTCACGTCCTGCTCTGGTACGCATTCTTGTTCTAAAACCGTGTTTTCTGCTTCTTTTTCTATTGCTAGGTTGATAAGTTCTCTTCATTTTTTACCTGTCTAATCACAATAAATGAAATAATTAATTAAACAAAGTAAATAAATTTTTTATTTAGGGGTTTGGGAAAAACAAACTAGCTTCGCGAAAATTATATTAACTAGCTTTTGTAATCTATTTTCTCTGGTCCTCTTTTTGTTGGTTTTTTTTAAGAAAAGGTAAGTATTTCGGTCTTTTTTTGGCACATCTTGTTTGGTTTTTTTGTTTAGTTTGTTTTTAGCACTCTATGTTTTTTTATACTAATAAATTAAATTACTATAAGCATGAATCAAGAACTTATAGACTTCAAAGAGAAAATATTAAAGGAGCCCCTGTCAAAGACAGATAGATATTGGTTGGAACAGGTTGATTTTCGTACAAACCAAGAAAACGAGCTTAGCCTTTTTGTAAATTCTGAGTTTGTAAAAAGCTCAATTGAAAAAAAGCTATATAAGAAAATTAAAAGTATCTATAAAGACGTTTCTGGTTCTGAAGATTGTGTTTTTGTCTTAGATAAGAAGCTTAGAAAGGAAATTCCTTTTAGAGATTCGCCAGATGAGCCCGTCTCTCCTGCTGAAGAAAAACCAACCGAACAAAAGGCTTTGGCAGACCTTTCTGTTTTTGATGATCTTTTGATTGGTGTTTCCAACAATCTTGCTGTTACTGCTGCAAAAAATGTTGTTTTAGACCCTGGTAAAAGGTTTAACCCTCTTTTTGTTCACGGAGAGCCTGGTGTTGGTAAAACGCACCTTTTAAAAACAATGGAAGAGTCTTGTGTTTCTTCTTACTATATTGATTCTGAATCTTTTTTGGAATCTTACGTAAGCGGCATAAAGAACCAGGATATTGATCTATTTAAAAACAAAATTAGATCTGTGGATGTTCTTTTAATAGACGATATTCAGTTTTTTATTGGTAAAAAAGGTGTGTCAGAAGAGCTTTTTCATACGATAAACTATTTTTTAAACAACGAAAAAGCAGTTGTTCTTGTTTCCGATCAAAAACCACAAAACCTTTTAGGTTTTCCTGAAAGACTTATTTCAAGAATTTTAAATGGTTTGGTTACAGACATAGGAAAACCAGACAAGAAGATGTTTGAAGAACTATTAAACCTAAAAAATCAAAATTTCGATGATGTTTTGTTAACAAAAAAAGAGATTTTAGAACTTATTGAGGTTGAAATAAACAGTTTCAGAGACATAAATGGAATTGTTAATAATCTTGTTATCAACAAACAAACAGGGGTTGGGAACTCTGACTACATTAAGAATTTGGTGGGTGACTCCAAAAACAATTCTCTTGCTTATTTAAGTCCCGAGTTTATTTTGAATTATGTTTCAGAGGTTTACCAAATAGATAAAAAATTAATAGTTTCAAAAAACAGAAGCTCTAGTGTTTCAGAGGCTCGAAACCTTTGTGTTGCTTTAATTAGAAAACACACGGACCTTTCTCTTGTTCAGATAGGTCTTTTTCTGGGAGGGCGTTCTCATTCAACTATTTTGTCGTGTTTAAAAAGATCTGAAGGCTCTACTTTGCTGTTGAAAGAAGTGAACATTTTTGACAACAAAATAAGTTTGGCCGGTGTTTCTTAGTTGTTGGTTTTTTATGTTTAAAGTTTTGAACACTGTTTTCTATTTAAATAAGTTGTTTTTTTCAGTTTTAAACAGTTTCAACAGCTTTATTATTATTAAATATATAAGGAATTAAATTGAAATTCAAAATAAAAACAAAGGATTTAAAAGAAGTTGTTTCAGCTGTTTCTAGGGTTGTCGACCCAAGACCTGCTACACCGTCTCTTCAGGGTTTGTATCTTAAAACAAAAGAAGACACACTGGAGGTTGTTGGGTCCGATTTAGACGTTGTTTTAAAAGCAAGAACAGGAGTAAAAACAGAAGTAGAAGGCGAAACACTAGTTAACGCAAGAGTCTTATCAGAGATTGTTAGGAAATTACCAACAGGCGAAGCAACCTTTTCAGACATTGGATCAGAACTAAAAGTGGAGATCAAAAAGATGGATTTTGAACTGAGGAAACTAGATGAAAAAACATACCCAGAAGCTCTACTTGAAGACAACAAAAACGAGAACACAGAGGAGGTAGAAACTTTTGAGCTTTTTGAATCAATAAAAAAAGTAGGAATAGCAAGCTCCCCGGAAGGAGGAAGACCCGTTTTAACAGGTGTTTACTTTAATAATAAAAACAACAAAACAGAGTTGGTTGCCACAGACAGTTACAGGCTAGCGACACACAGTTTGTCAAAAATTCCCTTAAAAGACATAGGCATTATTTCTTATAGAGCATTAAACGAAACAATAAGAGTTTTTGAAGACTCAGATGAAACTATAAAAATAAATTCAAACGAAAGAGAACTTCATTTTTATAATGAAAAATTTTCCGCCTCCCTAAGAAAACTAGAAGGAACCTTTCCAGAATACGAAAACCTCTTTCCAAAAGAAACCTTATTTACAATAGAGGTTAAAAAAACAGAAATTTTAGAATCTCTAGACAGAGCAACGGTTGTTGCTGAAGGCTTTATTCCCGTTAATATTATTTTAGAAAACAACGAAACTCTCAAAATAACAACAGTTAACAAAGACATTGGTGGGGGGAACGAAGAAGTTTCTATAAAAACGCTAGGAGTTGACCTCGACGATCTTTCAGGTTTTGAAATGTCTTTTAATCCAAACTATTTCATACAGGGAATTGAAGTTTTAGATGGTGACACAGTTTATATAAGGTTTTCCGGAAACGAAAAACCAGTTGTTATTCAGGGAGAAGTTGAAGATTATAAATATTTATTAATGCCTGTAAGAACAAATCAGTGAAAAACAAAGAACCAGAAAAAATTAATGTAGAAAACAACGCTTTAGGAATAGATTTTTCTAAATCAAAAAAAATAAAAAGCTATTTTGATAAAAATAAATTTTTATGGTCGAAAGAAACCACACCAGGACCCGTTGTAGGGGTTGTTGCAACACTTTATACAACTTCAAAAAGAGCAATGGACTCAATTAAACTTGAAGAGCAAAAAATATTGATTGATATTGAAAAAAAAACAAAAATAAAGCTTAATTCGTTGGACGTTCAAATCGAAAATAACCAACTATAACAACGGATTTCGGCTAAAATAAGAGTTCAGCTAGGGCTGTAAAAAACAAAAAAAAGAAGCGTATCTTAGGAGATCCGTGCCAAAAAAAGATTCAAAAAACTATGATTCCAAAGACATAAAGGTCTTAGAAGGACTTGAAGCAGTTCGAAAAAGACCCGCTATGTATATAGGATCAACAGGACCCAACGGTTTACATCACTTAATTTGGGAAGTGGTGGACAATTCTGTAGACGAAGCAATGGCAGGACGATGTAACTCAATTGAAGTTCGCCTTGAAAAGAACGGATCGGTTACTGTTACAGACAATGGAAGTGGTATACCCGTAAAACCAAGACCAAAAACAAAAGAATCAGCACTTACAACCGTTTTAACAACACTACACGCAGGAGGAAAGTTTGAATCGGAAGCATATAGCGTTAGTGGGGGGCTTCACGGTGTTGGTATATCAGTAGTTAACGCTCTTTCTGTCTACGTTAAGGCTGAAGTTGAAAGAGACGGTTTTGTTTGGAATCAAAATTTTGATTTTGGCAAGCCAGTCTCAAAAATTAAAAAAGGAAAAGCTTCAAAAAAGACAGGAACAAAAATAAATTTTTTAGTAGATCCAGAAATCTTTGAAGAAACACAAAGCTTTGAATATAACGTTGTATCAGAAAGATTAAGACAAACAGCGTTTCTAAACAAAGGACTAAAAATTGTTCTTGTAGACAACAGAGTAAAACCAGCAACGAAAGATAAATTTTTATATAAAGGTGGCTTAGTTGATTTTGTAGACTATTTAAACGATGGCTACGAAGTACTTCACGAAAAAACAATTTCGTTTTCTGACCAAAGTAAAGATTCAGAAATAGAAGTTGCTCTTCAGTGGAAAAACGAAGACGATGTAAATATTAAAAGTTTTGCAAACAATATACACACACTGGAAGGAGGTACTCACGAAGAAGGATTAAGAACAGCAATAACAAAAGCTATTAATGATTTTGCAAAATCAAGAAATCTTCATTCTGACATCTCATTAACTGGTGACGACATAAGAGAAGGAATAACAGGAGTAATTTCCGTTAGGGTAAAAGAACCACAATTTGAAGGCCAAACAAAAACCAAACTTGGAAATACAGAAATGAAATCAAAAGTACAGGTTTTGGTCAATAAAGAATTACCAAAATGGCTATCTAAAAATACAAAAGAAGGAAGAGCCATTGTAGAAAGATGTGCTGTGGCAGCAAAAGCAAGAATGAGTGCCAAGAAGGCAAGAGAACTTACTAAAAGAAAAAGTATTTTAGAAACCTCGGGGCTTCCGGGTAAACTTGCAGACTGTTCCTCTACAGACCCGAGTGAAAGTGAGTTATTTATAGTAGAAGGAGACTCTGCAGCGGGACCGGCAAAACAGGCTAGGGAATCAAGAACACAAGCAATACTGCCAATAAGAGGAAAGATTATTAATGTACAAAAAGTTACAGAAAATAGAGCACTACAGAATGAAGAAATAAGCTCTCTTATAAAAGCTATTGGTACAGGAATAAAAGGCGAATATAAAGGTGAAGAATCAAGGTACGACAAGATAATATTTTTAACAGATGCTGATGTTGATGGAGCCCACATAAGGACACTATTACTAACATTTTTCTTTAAATTTATGCCTGGTCTCATTAAAGAAGGAAAGGTTTGGATTGCTGAACCCCCTCTTTATAGAGCAAAGTCCTCTGGATCAATAAACTATCTTAAAGACGACCAAGCCTTAGAGCAGTTTAAGAAAGAAAATAAGAATAAAAAATTTGATATAAGTAGATTCAAAGGATTAGGAGAGATGAATGCTGGAGAGTTGTGGGACACAGCAATGAATCCAGAAACAAGAAGGTTGATACAGGTCAGTATTGCTGACGGAAAAGCAGCAGAAGCTAAAGCAGCAAACATGTTTGAGGTTCTTATGGGTAACGATGTAGCCAAGAGAAAAACATTTATTGAACAAAATGCAAAAGACGTAAGGTTTTTGGACGTATAATGCCAGCAAAGAAAACCACAGCAAAGAAAACCACAGCAAAGAAACCTGCAGCAAAGAAACCTGCAGCAAAGAAACCTGCAGCAAAGAAACCTGCAGCAAAGAAACCTGCAGCAAAGAAACCTGCAGCAAAGAAACCTGCAGTAAAGAAACCTGCAGCAAAGAAACCTGCAGTTCAAAACGGAGCAATAGCGGTAGAAGATGAAATTTCTAAATCTTTTCTAGACTATGCAATGTCAGTTATTGTTTCGAGAGCGCTTCCTGATGTAAAAGACGGATTAAAACCAGTGCAAAGAAGAATCCTTTATTCAATGTATGAAACGGGAATTAGACCAACAGGTCCATTTAGAAAATGTTCAAAGGTTGTCGGTGATGTTATGGGTAACTACCATCCACATGGAAATGATGCCATATATGGAACCCTTGTAAGGCTAGGACAACACTTCAGCACAAGATACCCACTTATTGAACCACAGGGTAATTTTGGAACACCTGATGACCCTCCAGCAGCAATGAGATACACGGAATCGAGAATGTCTTTATTAGCTTCTCAGCTTCTTGACGGGATTGATGAGGAAACAGTTGATTTTGAGCCAAATTATTCTGGAGAAACAACAGAACCAAAAGTACTCCCAGGAAGGTTTCCAAACCTACTTATAAACGGAGCAGAAGGAATAGCTGTTGCTATGGCTACAAATATGCCACCTTACAACTTACAAGAAATTACTGAGGCCGTTAAATTTACATTAAAAACAAAAGAACCAAAACCAAGAGATTATTTAAAGATAATTAAAGGCCCAGACTTTCCAACGGGAGGTTTAATAGTTGAAACCCCAACAATAAAAGATGCAATATTAAAAGGAAGGGGATCCATAAAACTAAGAGCCGTAGCTGATGTAGAAGAACTAGGAAAAGGAAGATCAGCAATTGTTGTTAAAGAACTACCATATCAAGCCTCAATAGACAGAATTATGGAAAAAATTGCAACACTAGTCCAGGATAAAAAACTAGCAGGTGTTTCTGACCTAAGAAACGAAAGTAGTGACAGAAACGGAACAAGACTTGTTATAGAGTTAAAAAGAGATGCTGTTCCTCAAGTTGTATTAAACCAACTATTTAAACAAACACAACTACAAGACTCATTTTCTGTAAACTCGGTAGCACTTGTAGATGGTGTTCCAAGGGTTTTGTCCGTCCCGGATCTTATAGGTTATTACATAAAACATCAAATAGATGTTATTCAAAGAAGAACCAAGCACAGACTTGAAAAAGCAAAATCGAGAATTCATATAGTAGAGGGGCTCTTACTTGCTTTAAGTAAAATCGATCAAATTATAAAAACAATTAAAGCTTCCAAAGATGTTGATGTAGCCAGAAAATCTCTAATGAAGAAATTTAAACTATCTCAAATACAAGCTTCACACATATTAGACATGCCCCTAAGAAGATTGACCGCACTTGAAAGAGAGAAACTAGAAGAAGAAAAGAAAGAACTTAAAGAAACAATAAAAGAACTTGCAGCAATTCTCAAAAGCAGAGCAAAACAAAACAAAATACTTGTAGACGAACTTGAAGCAATAACAGAAAAATTTGGTGACGAAAGAAGATCAAGACTAGTGGCGGACGTTGGAGAGGTGAAAATAGAAGACTTAATTGAAGATGAGGAAATAATTGTTTCTGTTTCTTCAGGCGGATATGTAAAATCAGTTCCTTCAGACTCATATAAAAAACAAGGAAGAGGAGGAAAAGGAGTAAAAGCTTCTTCTTCAGACGAAGATGTTATCGAGCATCTTCTATCAACATCGGTTCATTCCTACTTATTATTTTTTACAGACCAAGGAAAGGTATATAGAGCAAAAGCACACGAGCTTCCAAAAACAACAAGAACAGCGAAGGGCTCTCTTATACACAATGTACTTTCAATGGGTCAAGATGAAAAAGTGCAAGCAATAATAGATACAAGAGATTATGAAACTGAGAAATTTTTGCTCATAATGACGGAAAAAGGAACAGTAAAAAAATCAGCCTTTAAAGATTTCGATTCAAATTATAAATCTTTACAAGCAATAAAACTTAAAGATGATGACAAAGTTGTATCTGTTAAAACGACATCTGGAAAAGAAGATGTAATTCTTGTTTCAAAGAAAGGACAAGCAATAAGGTTTGATGAAAATAATCTAAAGCCCCAAGGAAGAACAGCAATGGGCGTTAGGGGAATAAAACTAAGAGAAGGAGACAAGGTTGTAGGAGCGTCTACATCAAGAGAAGAAACCCTTTTATTTATTACAGCAAAGGGTTATGGAAAGAGAACAAAGTTAGAGGAATTTAGAAGAGCAGGAAGAGGCGGAATGGGAGTAAAGGCCTTAAAAGTAACAGAAACTAAAGGAGATTTAGTTGGGGCCAGATCGGTCGATGAAGATACAGAGGTTATGCTTATGAGTACAGGAGGAACTGCTATAAGATGTGCAGTAAAGCAAATAAAGCAAATGAGCAGAGCCGCCCAAGGGGTTAAAGTAATGAAACTCTCTAAAGAAGAAGAGATCTCAGCTTTTATACCTATAAAAAGTGAAGAATAAAAATGGTAAGAGTAAACAGAGTAAGAAGAATAATAAGAAAAGTAGATCCCTGGACGGTATTGAAGGTTACGTTCGTATTAAATTTTGTTGTAGCTCTTACTATTGTTTTGGGCTTCTGTATTTTATGGGTTTTATTAATTAACGCAGGAGTTCCTCAGGGATTGGAAGATATAGCTAGAAGACTTGCTTTATTAGATGACAACGCTTCTCTTGTCGGGAACATAGAAGCACTCTTTTCTTCAGTTGTATTTTTGGCAACAGTATATTTGCTAACACAGACCGCTCTAGCAACAATAGGAGCTTTTTTCTATAATTTAGTATCAGATCTTGTTGGAGGAATAGAGGTTGTTGTTTTAGAAGAATCTTATGGAGAAGCGCCTCCGATAAAGGAAAAAGAGAAGAAGCAAAAAAAAGAAAAGGATGAAAACAGAGAGACTGTTTTGATGACCTTATCTAAAACAGTTAAAAATCTTAGATCTCAGAGAAATAATGAAGAAGAGGAAATTATTTATCCAGAAATGCCAAGACCAGACGTACCACGCGACATTGAAGAACAGACACTTTCAGACTCGTTTAAAAATATTCCAAACGAAGAAGAAGATTATAAATAATTTGCTACAATCTTTTAAACAAAGAAACTAAAAAGCGAAGTTAGTGAAAACCTAACACTGTCCCGCAACTGTGATTCGAAAGATAAGTCAGGTCGACTTTTTTTGTTTTATTAGAACAGTAATCCTCGAGAGAAGGATAAAAGTATCAATCTTTTCTCGTGGTAAGAAAGGAAATTATGAAATATAAAATACTAATTCTTACCACCTTGATGACAATGTGTACAGGCTCTGAAGAATCGAACAAAGAACAAAGAGTTGTTTCGCTATCAACTACACATACAGAAGTTATACAGATCTTGGGAGGTGAAAATCTTTTAGTTGCTATAGATTCATTTTCTGAAACAGATTTACCTGTTGAAAAAATAGATGCGTTTACAGTTACAGCAGAAGAGTTGGTGAAACTAAATCCAGATCTTGTTGTTGTAGCTTTTGATTTCAATGGGATCGTAGAGGGGTTGGAAAACTTAGAAATTAATTACGTTCTACTACCTCCTGCAAGGAATTATGAAGATGTATATTTTCAAATTGAAGAAATTGGTAATTTAATCAATAAAGTAGATGAGTCAAAAAACTTAGTTTCTTCAATGAAAAATGACATTAAAGAAATTATTGAAGCCTTTTCGCAAGAAAACATAAGGGTTTTTCACGAAATTGGGTTCACTTATGGAATATACACAATTAATGAAAACTCTTTTATTGGAGAAATTTACAACCTTTTAGGAATAGAAAATGTTGCCAACTTAAAAGAAGATCCATTTGGAAGTGGCTATCCAGAATATTTAGAAGAAGAGGTTATTAACTCAGACCCAAACTTGATTGTGGTTGGCCATTCTGATTATTTAAATAAAGACCTTTCCACAAGAATAGGTTGGGAAGAAATTACAGCGGTTAAAAGTAGCAATGTTTACTTTTTAGATGAAAACCTTGCAAACAACTGGGGTGCAAGCACAGTTGACTTAATGAATACCTTATCTGAAATTGGCCAAGGACAACAAGACCCAGGGTTGGTTTATTTAAATAAATACACTCAAGAAATACAAAATCCTTCAGTGTTTGAAAATAACCTACTTTATCTAGTACTGTTTATCTTGATAGGTTTATTTGTCTATTTAAGAACTGGAAAGCAAAAGGAAGCAGTTTAAGGAAAGTATGAAAGGTTATTCAGAAGATTTATATATATTAGCTTTTGATCACAGAGGGACGATAACAAAAGGACTTTTGGGAGTAGAAGATAGAGAACCCACACAAGAGGAAGCAAACAAAGTTAGTGAAATGAAACAAATCATATTTGATGGTTTTCTCAAGGCTAATGAATCCGGGATAACAGGTGGAGACCCTGCAATACTTGTTGATGAAACTTTTGGTCTAGAGGTTCAACAACAAGCAAAAGAAATGAAAATTAAATTTGCTGCACCAGTTGAAAAATCAGGACAGAAAGTTTTTGACTTTGAATATGGTGATCAATTTGGAGAAAAAATCAACGAGATAGGGGCTGACTTTGTAAAAATTCTTGTTCGTTGGAATCCAGACGACGAGGAAGAGGTTAGGGAAATCCAAGGAAGCAGGATAAAAGAATTGTCTGATTGGTTAACTGAAAATGATAAAAAGTTTCTTTTAGAGTTTCTTGTTCCGGCTACAGAAGAGCAGCTTTCGTCTGTAGAAAATGACCAAGCCCGATACGATTCAGAAATCAGACCAAAGCTAGCAGTTAAAGTGGTTGAAGAGATGAGAGAAAGAGGAGCAGATCCTGACATTTGGAAAATCGAAGGACTTGATACAGCTGAAGGCTGTGAAAAAGTAGCCGCTGCAATAAAAACTGGAGATAGGGAAAATGTTATTGCAGTAGTTTTAGGTAGGGGTGCAAGTGACGAAAAGGTTAATGAATGGTTACGAGCTGGATCTTCTGTAGAAGGATATAAAGGGTTTGCTATAGGAAGGTCTATATTTTGGAATGCACTAAAAGGTTTTCATGAAGGAGATAAATCTAGGGATGAAGCAGTTGATGAAATTGCTAAATCGTACCTTGGGTTTCTCTCTGTGTACCAAAACGGGAGTTGAATAAGTGTCAGCAGGAAAAGCTGTAATTGGTCAATCTGGAGGGCCTACAGCAGTAATTAATAAATCTCTTATTGGCTTTATAAAAGAAGCAACAACTAGAGATTTTGATGAAATATTAGGAGCTAGACACGGACTTGCTGGAATGTTGGGTGAAGATTTTGTTGATTTATCCAACCTTTCTGAGTCACAACTATATGGAATAGCAAAAACCCCAGCCGCAGCCCTTGGGTCAGTTAGAAAAAAACCAACAGATAATGATATTGAGCAGCTTATATCTATATTCGAAAGGCAAAATATAAGAAGTTTTTATTATATTGGCGGAAATGATTCAGCAGAAACAGCACACTTAGTAGCAGAAGGAGCAAAAAGAATAGGTTATGAAATGAAGGCATTTCATATACCCAAAACAATAGACAATGATTTATTAGAGACTGACCATTGTCCTGGATATGGTTCTGCTGCAAGGTTCGTAGCACATGCATTTCAAGGAGATGACGCAGACAACAGAAGTTTAAATGGAATAAAAATAAATGTTTTAATGGGAAGACACGCAGGTTGGCTAACAGCAGCAAGCACTCTAGGAAAAGCAACAGAGGAAGATGGACCACATTTAGTTTATGTTCCGGAAAAAATATTCAATATAGACACATTCATAAAAGAAGTTAAAGAAGTATATGAATCACTGGGGAGGTGTGTAGTTGCTGTTTCAGAAGGAGTACATAACAAAGAAGGAGAGTATTTTCTTCAAACATATGCTGGTGAAACTGGATCAGGATTAGCTGGAAAAAAAGACAGTCACGGAAATATTCAACTTTCAGGATCTGGAGCGCTAGGTGATACTTTAACAAATATTATTTCAGAAAACATAGAAGGAGCAAGAGTAAGAGCAGACACGTTTGGCTATCTTCAAAGATCCTTTTTAGCTGACATTTCAGAGGTTGACGCAGAAGAAGCAGAAAGAGTTGGCCAATACGCTGTTGTTGTTTCTGAAAAAGAAGAAACTGGATCCATTATCTTAAAAAGACAGCTTTCTGAAACGTATCATTGCGAGGTAGGCCTTGTTGGTCTTGAAAAGGTAGCAAAAAATACAAAAGTAATGCCCAATGATTTTCTTGATGAGAACAAATCTTATGTTACAAATGAATTTTTTGAATATGCAATGCCATTAACTGGTGGCATTGAACCAAAAACCCAGATTTTTGTTTAGATATGTCAAAGATAGAGTTAAAAAAATCTGATTTTAAAGTTTTTTGGGAAACAAGGATAAGGTATTACGAGCTTGATCCGCAAGGAATAATGCATAATGCAAACTATGTTGCATTTTACGACCAAGCAGTTGTTGAGTACTTCAGAGATTTAGATTACGACTATGAAAAAGAAATAAGAACTACAAATAAAGATTTTCATACAGTGCAAGCCATTGTTCAATACAATAAACCTTTGTATTTTGATGATGAAATAGAGATTGGTTTAAAAATAAAAGAGGTTGGGAACACAAGTATGACTTGGATAATGGGTATCTTTATGAAAGAGACTGGAGAACTAGCTAGTGCTTCTGAAATAGTTCATGTTTATACAGATATGAAAACAAGTAAACCCACAACAATCACTGAGGATCTTAAGAAAAAGCTAGGAGTAGCTTAATAAATGAAAAGAAGAATCTCTATCTTCTTAATTATTTTTCTTTTAATTTCTTCCTGTTCTTTTTTCAATAACGATGAAGAACAAGGAGTAGTTTCTCTAGAGGGTATAGACTCGACAACAACAACTATTACTTCAGAAGAGCTTTCTTGGGTTGATTCAGAATTGTTGCTCGCACAATGTATTAGGGATAATAATTATGAACTTGAAGACCCAAAAAAACCAGGCGACTTACGAAGAATATTAACTCCTATTTTTATTGAAATGAACCAAGAAGAACAGCAAGAACTTTATTTAATAATAGAAACATGTGCTGATGAATATGATATCCCACTTGACGCAAGAGAGGATGTGACTCCTGAACAACAAGCACAATTACTAGATGCAGAATTAGAGATAGCACAGTGCATAAGAGAAAAAGGTTTAGACGTACCAGATCCAACAAATGAAAATGGTTTAAGAGACACTCTTCCACAATATGTTATAACAGGTGTGATATCAGCAAAGGACCTAAGGGCCATGGTAAGAGAATGCATAACAGAAAACGGATGGGAAGTGCCAGAAGACCTTAGGGAAGAAAACGATTAAAGTAATCGCTATATGAGAAAAATATTATTTCTTTTAGTATTTTTTATTGCATGTTCAGCCAATAAAGATAATGGTGTAGCCACTTTGAGTAACGTAAAAACTGAGGCTGAAGAAACTCAAGTTATTACAGAGGAAGATTATCCATTAATTCTTACTGAATGTTTGAACAATAAAGGATATGAACTTAAAACGCCCTTTGATATTCAAGATTTAAAATCTATGTTGCAACAAATGAGTAGAAATGAAGAAGGGAAAGAAAAAGGGAGAGAAGAAGGAAAACAGATCATGGAGGATGTAGAGAGCTGTATACAGGAAAATGAATTATGGCCAGACAGAGCCTCTGTCAATCCAGAAGAACAAGCAAGAAGATTTGATGAAAGTTTAGAACTAGCCCAATGCTTAAGAGATAAAGGCTTGGACGTACCAGATCCCACACAAGATGAACCAAAGCTTAATTTAAGTGAAGTAGAGGAAAATAGAGAAACAATTAAAGAGTATATAGAAGAGTGTGACCCAGAAGGAGAAGCTTCTGGAAGAGGCAAGGGTAAGTAAAGTAACCCACTATAAAGGTTAAAATAGGAAAATATGCTTTCAAGAAAAAACATAACTACAGGAATAGCAATCATTATTGTAGGAGCGGCTTCTTTTTATTTTGGTTCTCAAAATACAGGCTCTTTATCTACTGAAAAAACTCTTGAGTTAACCACTGTTAAAATTTCTAAAGGAGATCTGGCAAAAAAAGAAGAATATAACGGAACCCTAAGCCAGGTTGATAAGGCAATATTGAACTCATCAATTACTGGAGTTATAACCTATCTACCTGAAGAAGGAACTGTTATTAATTATGGCCAAGTTCTTTATGCTGTAGACAATAAGCCGGTTATTCTTTTAGAAGGCTCCATACCTTTTTATAGAACTCTTGATTTGACGTCAGATGACGGACCAGATGTTAAACAAGTTGAAGAAGCTTTAATTTCACTTGGTTATGCAGAAGAAGACTTTATAGCAGATGAAAATTTTGACGAAACAACTTCATCAATGTTAAATAAGCTTTATATAGATTATAAAATAGAAACAAAATCTGAAATAACTCCTACTGAGCAAGTAACAATCAATATTAAAAAAGATGCAATAAATGCAATTGAAGACACTATATCCTCAGGAGGGACAACACTCACACAGGTTAATGATAAAAAGAAAAAATTAGATGACGCAAAAGAAAGCTCCACAGAAGAGAGTACAGCATGGAAAGCTGCTGATACTTCAATAAAATCTTCAGAAGAATCTTTAACTCTCCTAAGAGACGAGACAAACCCTGAGACAAAGGAAAAGAAAGCATTGGGAACTTTAGACAGTGCAATAGAAGATCTTGAACAATCAATTGAAAAGCAAAAAAGAATAAAAGCTTTGGAAGAAGGAAAAGAGTCAGGAATAGATGCAACAGAAGCATTAGCAATAGAAACAGCTCAAAAAGCTTACGATGAAGCACTAGAAGCATACAACGAGGGTGTTGATCAGGAAGCAGAACTTGCTAAGGCAAAAGAAGAACTTGAAGATTTAGAGCTTGCATCGAAATCTGAAACTTTTAGTCCAACAAATGCATACGCATCAAATACACCATTAATTGTTGGTTCGTATATTAATAAAGTTGGTGGTGCGGTTACAATAAACGGTCAGATATATAATTCTTCGTCAGACGGAATAGAGGTATTATTTTGGCTTCCAGCAGCAGACCAAGATACTGTTACTTTAGGTGAAATTGTTGAAATAGAGCTTCCAACAGACGAAAGAGTCGTTACAACAATTAGATTTATAGATCAAGTAGTAACAGAAACACAAGCTGGAAATTTTATTCAAGTTAAATTAGACGTTATAAACCCAGAAGAAATAGATGTATACGACCAAGCACCGGTAAAAGTATTTGTAACAACAGAAGTATCACAAGACGTTCTATTTGTACCAGTAAATGCTTTAATTGCTTTGGCTGAGGGAGGTTACGCTGTTGAAATTTATAGTGGCGAGCAAGAAAGTGAAGTATTCAGAGGAGAATCTGGAGTAGACACAACATATGTGGGAGTTGAAATAGGTGTATTTACAGATGGGTATGTTGAGATAATTGGAAACATCAGTGAAGGACAACTAGTAATCGTACCAAGATGAAGTCAAAAACGAAAACAGTAATATCGTTAAATAGTATTTCAAAAGTATATGAGGGACCTCCACCAGTAAAGGCAGTAGATCAGATTTCGCTTGATATCAAAGAAGGTGATTTAGTTTCTATAGTAGGACAATCAGGCAGTGGAAAGTCAACGTTGTTAAATATGATTGGATTATTAGATTCTATAACCGAAGGCCACATAGAGATAGAAGGACAAGATATCTCAACTCTATCAGACGATGAGCTATCAAAGTTTAGAGGGGAGAAAATAGGATTTATTTTTCAAAGCTTTTTTCTCTTACCTGGATTAACAGCACAAGAGAATGTTGCAGAGGGTTTGTTATATCAAGGAATAAAAAGAGAAGAGAGGTTAAAAAGAGCAGCAAAAGTTTTAAAAGATGTTGGATTGGGAGATAGGTTGACTCATTTACCAGAAGAATTATCGGGAGGTCAACAACAAAGAGTAGCTATTGCTAGAGCCTTGGTTCAAAATCCTGCTTTTGTGCTTGCAGACGAACCAACAGGAAACCTTGATAAAGAATCAGGAGATAACATACTAAAGATTCTTAAAGAGCTAAATAAGCAAGGAAAAACAGTAATTATGATTACCCACAATCAAGACCATGCAAAAAAGTTTAAGAAGGTTGTGAAACTAGTAGATGGAAAGATAGTGGCATAAGTGAAACAAAAACTTAAAGTTATAGATTTATTTATGGTTGCACTTTACGGAGTTAAAGCAAGAAGAGGAAGGGCAGCTTTAACATCTATAGGTATAGGGATTGGGATTGCAGCAATAGTTGCTGTTACTGGAATTTCTGCTTCTGGAAGAGCTGATTTATTGGCTACATTAGAATCTTTAGGAACAAACTTGATTAAAGCCTCACCACAGGCAGGTTTTTTTGGAACGCAAGAAAAATTACCAGATGGAGTTCTTGGTATGGTAGAAAGAATAGGCCCAGTGCAAGAAGTAACATCTACAACACAAACAGATCTTTTGGTAAGAAGAACAGAGTTTATATCTGAATTTGAGGGGGGCGGTATCTCCACTGTTGTTACAAGTCCAGAACTATTAGATGTTGTTGGAGGAAAACTTTCTGAAGGACGTTTTATAAATAATGGACTTAAAGATATTCCAGTAACTGTTCTAGGGAATGTTACAGCAACTAGGTTGGGGATAACAAATCTTTCTGTACCAACAAAAATTTTAATTGAAAATGAATGGTTTGGAGTTGTTGGAATATTAGACGAATTAGAGATACATCCAGATTTAGATAGGTCAGTTTTTATTGGATATGGTGTTGCGAAAACATTATTTAATATTGATGAGGAACCTACAACTATCTATGTAAGAGCTAATCCAACATACATAGAAGACGTAGTTGAAGTTTTAGCACCATCAATGAATCCAGAAAACCCAGATCAGGTAAGCGTTTCCAGACCATCTGACGCTCTTGAAGCACAAGAAGCTGCAGAGGTTGCTTTTACAAACTTATTACTAGGTCTTGGCTCAGTTGCTCTATTAGTAGGGGGTGTTGCAATTGCAAATGTAATGGTAATGTCTGTGCTTGAACGAAGAATGGAAATAGGAGTCAGAAGATCTATCGGTGCAACTAGAAAAGAAATAAGATATCAATTTTTGTTAGAGAGTGTTTTGTTGTCTGGAGTAGGGGGCTTGGTTGGAGTCTTGCTAGGAGGAGGAATAACTTTAGGTTATACAGAGTACTCAAATATTATCTTTTCAATACCAATACTCCAAGTTTTAGGTGCAATTTTATTAGCCTTATTAATAGGAGCATTGTCGGGAGTCTATCCTGCCATAAAGGCATCAAAAATACAACCAGCTGAGGCGGTGAGGAAATAAGAAGAATTATATTTTTATTGTTTATTAGCTTCTGCACGATAGGTGGTGAAGAAACTAAAGGTGTTGTAACAATTGAAGAAACAACGGAAACAACAGTATTAGAAGAAGAAATTACTTTTGAAGAAGGGGTGCTTGAATTTGCCCAGTGTATGAGAGAAGAGGGAATAGATTTTCCAGATCCTACATTTGATATTGATGGCAATCCAGAATTTAATGAATTTAACATCGAGAATGAAGAAGCTTTCGAGGAAGCTTTTACTAATTGTGAAGATATTCTACGCAAAGCACTTCCTGAGCAATTTGATCTTGATCCAGAAGTAGAAGCAGCTTTAATAGATGCATCTCTTGAATTTTCTCAATGCATGAGAGAGCAGGGAATAGATTTTCCAGACCCAACACCAGGTGAATTTGGATTTTTTGCGTTTAGAGATGCTGATGTAGATTGGTCATCTGAGCAAGTTCAGGATGCATTTGAGATATGTCAACCTGAAAATCCTCTCGAAAACTTAGATGATTAAACAGAGAAAATGTCTTAGTTACCTGTTTTAATTTAAAGTATGGATAAAACAGAACTCGAAAGCTTAAAAGATCAAGAATTATTTGAATTACAAAATTCTATATCAGAAGTAATAAAACAAAGGAACCTAGAAAAAGGAGATACTGATGAAATTATTGACTCTGCTTTTAATGTTGGCTTCCCAAAGGTGGATGGAGTAGGGCTTAATCCATGGGTAGAGGGGTCTTTAATAGTTTGTCCTGGAGCAAGGATTGATAAATCTCAAACTAAACATGTGTGTAAATTTGTAGTCGCAGATGATGATTGGTCATGGGAATCTCAACATATGATTAGTGATGTTATTAGGAGAGATCAATCATCTAAACATTTTAAACAACACTCAATAACATTAATTTCACCATTTGAAGGAATGGTTTTACAAGTAATTTCCCAGAAATCTAAACAAGGAAAACATTTAGTAGACGGTATTGAATCATTTACTTTTACAAATGGAAAACTAGAAAAAACAATGACCAAATCATCTAGATCTAGAGACCACTAAACATTATTTTTTAAAGATTATAATTTACTTAAATGGCAAAAATTGTAATTATTGGTGGCGGTTTTGGAGGATTAAGCTTTCTCCAAAAGGCTCGTAAAAGTAAAAATGAGTTTGTATTAATTGATAGAACAAATCATCACCTATTTCAACCTCTTTTATACCAGGTAGCAACCGCAGTACTCTCCCCCGCAGACATTACTGTTCCTCTTAGAAATTTATTTAAGAATGATAAAAATGTAAAAACAATACTTGGAGAAGTAAAAGAAATAAACAGAGAGATTAAAGAGATTACTTTAGACAGTAAAGAGATTGTTAGCTATGACAAGTTAATTATTAGTGCTGGATCTAGTTATTCATATTTTGGAAATAACGAATGGGCAAAATTTTCTAAAGGCCTAAAAGTTATAAACGATGCTTTGGATATACGAGAAAAAATATTAAAAGCATTTGAAAAAGCTGAAAATGAAAAAGATGAGAATATTAGAAAGAAGTACCTTAATTTTGTAATTATTGGAGGAGGCCCGACAGGAGTTGAGTTAGCAGGTTCAATTGCAGAGATTGCATATAAAAATATGACTAAAGAATTTCGAAATTTTAATACCTCAGATGCAAATATATACCTAATTGAAGCAGGAGAGAGAATACTTCCAACCTATAGTGAAAGTTTGTCTAATAAATCTTATAAATATTTAACTGACTTTGGGGTCAGAATAAGGATAAAAGAGAGAGTTGTAAATATTGAAGAAATGTGTGTTACTACAGATAAAGACACAATCGAGACAGACAACATTATTTGGGCAGCAGGAAATGAAGCAAGTCCACTAATAAAGGAATTAGAAACAGAAATCGATAATGAGGGGAGAGCAATAGTAAATATAGACTGTTCTATAAAAGAAGATGAAGATGTCTATGTTATCGGAGATGCAGCAAATTTTATAACAGAAAGTGGAGAAACACTACCTGGAATAGCTCCTGTTGCTATTCAGCAGGGAAGATATGTTGCTAATAACATAAAAAATAATATTCTTTCATCAGACAGAAAGGCATTTAAATACTCTGATAAAGGAATGATGGCGACAATTGGAAGATTTAAAGCAATAGGAGTTGTTGGAAATTTTGAAATGGCCGGCTTTTTTGCTTGGTTGTTTTGGAGCTTAATTCATTTAATTTATTTGATTGGCTATAGGTCAAAAATACTTGTATCAATAGAGTGGGTTTTTGCATATTTTTTAAACAAAAGGGGAACAAGACTTATATACCGCGAGATTGATTAGATTAATAGAAGAGCAATTCCTAAAAATCCTGCAAAGCCAACAATATCAGTAATTAAAGTCAAAAATATATTTGAAGCTAGAGCAGGGTCAAAGTTTAATTTTTTAAGTATTAGAGGAATCGAAGAACCAAAAAGATTACCAATTAATATATTTCCAAAAACCGCAATACTAAGTGACAGAGCATAAGTTGATAGACCAGTAATACTTAATAATAAAAATGAGGCTGTTCCAATAAACAGTCCATTTATCATCCCAATTAAAGATTGTTTTCCTATAACCTCAGCAATCCTTGCATCTGAGACATCATTTCTTGCTAAAGCTCTAATAACTATTGCTAAAGATTGAGCACCTGAGTTACCCCCAACCAAAGCAACTACAGGCATTAATGCTGCTAGCAAAGCATCTTTTGCAATGGTTTCTTCAAATTGAGAGATCAATATTGAAACTATAAAAGCTAGAGCCATATTCACAGCAATCCAAGGAAGTCTCATTCTTATAGACCTTTGTAGGGGTGTAAAAATTGTTTCTTCAGCACCCGCTCCAAAAGATTGGGAGAAGTCTTCAGCAATTTCTGTTTGGATAACATCTAAGGCTGTACTAACTGTCGCTTGGCCAATTAATTTATTATTTTTGTCAACAACTGGGAGTGCCAGAAGTTCGTATTGACGAATCAGTCTTGCAGCTTCTTCCTGATCTAAAGAAGGATTTATAAATGTTGGATCTTGAATCATTACATTATCAATAAGCTCATTTTCATCTGCAAAAACTATTTCTCTAAAAGATAAAACCCCAGATAGTTTGTTTTCTTCATCAACTGAGTAGACATAAATTAAATCTTCAACATTTTCATGAAGTGTTTTCAATTCTACAAGAGCTTCTTTTACAGTTAGACCAGTGGAGATTTTTGCAACCTCTTCGGACATAAGTCTACCAACTGAATCTTTTGGATAAGCGAGTCTTCGATTGATATCTAATTTGGTTGACTTATCTAAGATATCTAATAGATCCTCACCTTCATCAACAGTGCTTCTTTCAAAAACATCAACAACATCTTCTGTATCCATCTCTCTAAAGATTTTCTCAACACTTGCTTCTTGAAGGTTATCTACAATTTCAATAATTGCTCTTGGACGAAGCGATTCAAATATTTTAATAGAGACATCAATATCGAGCCCTTCTATTAGTTTGCTTGCTTCATGGGGTTCAAATTCCTCTAAAGCATCAGCAGAGTCAAATGGATCTTTAAGCGCTATCTCACTCCAGAGATGTGAATTATTTTTCAGAAACAAAAAAGCATCTTCAGGACTTTTTCTTGCCAATTTTCTTAACTCATCGCCATTTTTGGGTTGTAAATTTTCTAAACTCATCGTTATCTCGATACTACTTTAGTTAGAAAAGAATGAGGTTAAAAGGTTTTAAGTAAGATGTTTTTTATGCCAATTAATTATTGCTTCAAATCTTTGTTTTCTATGAATAGGCTTCCCTGACCTTGAAAGCTCATGACTCTCAGCAGGAAATCTCATCATTGCTGATTCAATATTTCTTCTTTTAAGATTAGAAAACAATTGCTCCCCCTGTTCTATTGGACATCGATAATCATTTTCAGAATGAATAATTAAAGTTGGAGATACTATATTGTTAGCGTAAGTGATTGGGCTTTTCTTTCTATATAGATTTATATTTTTATCAAATTCATCTAATAAGTACATTTCAGGAAAACTTATCCCAATATCAGAGGTACCAACCATTGTTTCCCAATTTAAAAGAGCTCTTTCAACGACAGAAGACTTAAACATTTTTGGATAATGGCTAATTATCCAGCCAGTCATGAAGCCGCCATAGGAACCACCCATTATTCCGTAATTTTTATTATCAATTTTTAGTTCTTTCACCATTTGCTTGAATGCAGTAATTACATCATGTGTGTCATTAACTCCCCATTTATTTCCACAAACATCTCTTAAAAACTTATGACCCCTTCCGGAAGAACCTCTTGGATTGCAGGCTATTACATTAAACCCAGCTTCTGCATAGGTTTGAAATTCATCAAAATATGTAAAACCATATTGAGCAGCTGGTCCACCATGTATATTCAATAATGTAGGTTTATCTTTCCCAACATAAATTCCCCAAGTATCAATTTTTGATTTTCCTGTATCTATTCTTTTATAAACACAATTAAAGGATTTAGTCTTTTTATGAAAACTTGAGTTTGTTTTAGAGGTTTTATTCAATTTTCCATCTTCAAGTTCATATACTTCATCTTGTTTTGAAAAAGAATTCACAATTACCGAGATTTTTCCTGACTCTATTACATAATCAGAGATAGTTATTTGTTCATCAATTAATTTTTCTAGATCTACACCATCACCCCTTGAGAGAAGTTGCTTTCCAGAATCTTCATATAAAATATACATAAAATTATCTATGCATTTCACATCTGTTATTGTTCTATCAAGATCTGGATAAAGGATTTTTGTTTTACCAGTGTCTTTTATTTGATGGATGCTGATATTTGTTGGCCAGTCAAATCTATTATTTAAACCGATTCCATAAAGTTTATCTTTAAATATAAATAATTTACCCCACATTCCTTTTGAGTGAATAGTTTTAAGGCTATTTCCAGTCTT
>Ga0208408_1000369_pt1 | contig 31186 bp, 37 predicted proteins | sample ETNtaG_4_FD_185776 | JGI IMG/M metagenome (GOLD analysis project Ga0208408, IMG submission 185776) | Marine microbial and viral communities from oxygen minimum zone, Eastern Pacific Ocean - ETNP201406SV67 (SPAdes) (version 2) | ecosystem: Environmental > Aquatic > Marine > Oceanic ... | reverse complement strand
AAGCGATATAAATGAAATTACCGATACCTATTGCAAGCAGAATTTTGTGAATATTTGGAACAAATTTTTGCAAATAAATAGCAGTTATTGCACCCAAAATGGCAGTCATTGCAACGATAAGATTAAGCAATAATGCTTTCTTCTTAGTCATACCTGCTTTAATTAATAGCGCGAAATCTGCCAACTCCATTGGTATTTCGTGTAAAAAAGTACTTATTGTTACTGCAATTCCCGCAGGTATACTAATTAGATATACTCCTCCGATAATAAGACCATCAATAAAGTTATGAATTGCATCGCCTATTGATATTAAAATCGGTAGTTGTTTGGATCGAGCATATAGATTACAATTTTCATGATCAAAACCGTGATGTCCATGAGAATGATGGTGCCCATGAGAATGATATAGATTTGTCATTTTTTCAACTATATACATAAATAAGAAACCATAAATAACCAGTAAACCTGAATTTATGCTATAATCGCCTGCTTCTAGTAAATGAGGTAATAAATGTAAAAATGATGCACCCAATAATGCACCTGTTGCAAAACTAATAGAATATTTAATTATTTTTTTTAGCAAATTATCATTAAGAGATATTGTTAACATACCAACTAAGGAAACCAATCCTACTAAGAAGGCACTAATGACTGAGTATTGTAATGCAACTATTGTCTCAACCATTATTAATGATCTCCATGATCATGCTCATCTTCATGATCTCCGTGATCATGCTCATCTTCTTCATGATCTCCATGATCATGCTCATCTTCATGATCTCCATGATCATGCTCATCTTCTTCATGATCTCCATGATCATGAGCATGTTCTAATTCACTATAATCTGCGGTTGCTCCAAAAAATAGTAAAACTAATGCTAGCAATGCAAATATTAATTTCACTGAGAAATTTTTTTTCATTTATTATCTGCAAACTATAACTTTATAAACATATTGATAATAATTATCAATAAGATGAAAAGAATGACAAAACAAAAAAGAATTATGCATTCCTCATTAAAATATTTTAACAATTTTTTTGATGTTAAAGAGTTTCATAAGTATGTAAATAAATCCACAGATATCGGTATTGCAACAGCGTATAGATTTTTATCTGATTTGGAAAATAAAGGAGAAATACACTGGTACTTGTGTGAAGGAAGAAAAATATATTCAAAAAATAAAAATAATCATATTCATTTTATTTGTGAAAAATGTAATGCTCGAGAACATGTTAAATTGGATAAAATTGATTTTGTTTCAAATTTTAAAAACAAAGTATGTCATTTCCAATTAGATATGTTCGGAACCTGTAATAGCTGCAATTAATAGCACCATTGTTTTCTTGAGAATAAATAGATTTAAATTAACTTGACTAATTTCTTATATATGACTTCAGGAATTAGAGCGATTGATATAATGAGTCATAAAGTTGTGACTGCTAATCAAAACATGACTATTTTTGAAGCAGCTAAATTGATGAATAAGCACCGAATCGGAGGGTTACCTGTTTGTGAAGGTGAAAAATTAATTGGTCTTTTAACTGAACGAGATATTATGATGAAAGTTATTGCTGCAGATAAACATCCCTCAAAAATTACCGTTCGACAGGTTATGAATTCCCCTTTGAAAGCACACGGAGAAAAATTTGAAGATATAACTTCATTAGCACATAAATTAAATGAACACGATATTTCCAGAGTTCCAATTTTACATGACGGTAAATTAGTCGGGATAGTTACAAACAAAGATATTTTAGAGCACGCACCACATTTACTTGAAAACTTTTTGGAAAGAGAGCGCATGTCTGCAAAGGGACGTCCGGAACATCCGGCAGCATTTGGAATTTGCGAGTTATGTACGCTATCAGGACATTTACATTACACTCAAGATGGCTTCAAGTGCGACGAGTGTTTATAGAACTGTAATCAAATTTCTTAATCCTTGGGCAAGTCCAAGTACGAATATTGCGATTAGAACTAATTTTGATAAACCACCTTTATCTTTATTTAAGTAATAAATTACTGGAACAACTACAAGTAATTTTGCGGGAATGAATGCAAGCGGAGTACCAAACATTTCAATTATTGCTCGCGGAATCACATGCTTTTCAAATCCGCCAAAGAATAATAAAACAAAACTGGTGTTTATTGCATCAAATAGTTGAGCAGTAAGCGCATAATTTGAAATCTTATCAAACTTCGAATTTCGCGTCAAATAAAGCATTAATTTTGTCGATATAATCATCAAAAGTAGGATAAAAATCAAATAAGGATTTATCGAGAAATTAATTCCATAAATTATTAAGAAGGCAACCAAGGATAATATTCCCAATTCATTAGCTTTTCCAAATAGAATCCCTATTAAGAATAGCGATGCGATGGTTAAGTATAATCCTGGACTAACTGTAAAAAAACCCTTTTCAATAATTCCTTTATCAACATAACTCCTCATCAATGCACCAAATAAAATATAGGGAATTAATTGTCTAACAAATTTAATATCTAACTTGAGTTTTTTGTGTTGGATGAAGTAGTTAATTAGATATATACCCAGAAATGCTAGTAAACCGTAAGTAATTGTATTTACTAAATTATATTCATAAACCGAACTAAATGGCGATATAAAATAAGTTTTTATGAATTCTAGAAATGCCATCCGTCATCCTCATCTGATTGAGTGGTCGTAGCATGTGTTGCTTGTTGAGTCTGTTGTTGAGGCTGCTGCGGAGTTTGATAAGGATTAAACTGAGGTTGAGGATTTGTTGGCTGAGGTTTAGGTTGTGGAGAAGCATTTGAAGAATGTTTTTGTTCTAGTGAATTCACTCTCTGAGAAAGGCCGTCTAAACTTGATTTCATAGATTCAACTTTAGAGACTAAGAGGTTCAATGTAGATTGAATTGAGTTTAATTGTTGACCGCCTGCGGGCGCAGGACTGCTCACAGCAGGAATTTCTGGCGAAGATGCCAGATTCGAACCTTCATCAAAAGATGGCCCCGGAACAGAAGACGTTCTTGCTCCCAGCGATTCCCCAAATTCGGGAAAATCATCCTTCTTTTTCAAAGGATTTAATTTATCAAAAATGGCCATTATATAATTGATATTCCTGAGCTTATATATTTTTTGTAAGAAGAAAGATATTAATAATATTGAATGGATTTATGATTATGAGTAAAAACAATCCTACGCTAGGTGAATCTCTTCAAAAAAATGAAATTCACTACGAGAATTTTCAAGAAGGCATAGAAAAGTTCTATTTTACAGTTGTAGATATAATTGAAGATATGGGTTATAAAATAAACAAAACTGAGGATCAATTTCTAACTTCGCCAGGGTCTGCTCAATGGCAGGTTTTTGAGCAAAGAAAGGCAGTTCAGCAAGAAAAAGCGTCGCAATATCTAGCCAATATCGGAAGAATGACTAAAGATATGATGGTTTTATACCGAGAATTAAAAATTCAAGACGAGCGTTTAGGATTTTATAAAGAGGCAGAGAAAGGTAGTTCAGCAGCAGAAGTTTCATTAAAATCACTTTGGATAGATTTAGTCGAGGGTGGATCAAAGAACACAACGTCAGTTCTTGGACTTGCACAGCAAGTGGGATTTGTCACATTACCTGATTTGTTCTTTAAATTGAATCCTACCACGGTTGAAGCGGTAGATAAACAAGTAAACAAAGTGGAGACCAATACACAAGTAAAGAATGTATTGAAGAGAAAACTTACTCAATATGTTAGGTGGAAGGATAGAACTTACAAAGAATTAACTACTCGACGTCATTTTAATATTAAATATCTGGCTCAACATTTTGATGTAATTAAGATGTATTTAGAGTGGGTAAAGCCTTACTTAAAGAATGTTAAAAATTTAACTCAACAATCTAAAAAAGGAAAGAGTTACCAATTATTACAGACATCAGAAAGTTCCATCTCAGATATAGAGATTATTGCAAAAACAAAAGAAATAGATGCAGTAACTGAATACAAATACGTATTTCCGATAATCAGATTAAAATTCCATCATCGAACTAGGCCCGTCATGGCTTATCAAGGACAAGAATATAGTAAGGGAGCAATTCAATTAGGTAGAATTGAGTGCGAGATGGAAGGTTTTGCGGTGACTGAAGCAGAATATAATAAATATATTGAGGCAAAGGAGGGCGAAGTTCTTGAAATCCTTGCTAAATTAGACGAATCTATGCGAGCATTTCTGAGCGATTCAAATTCCAAAGCAGATTTTGAAGCATATCTTGCCGAAGCAAGAGATGAAAAAATTGAAAGCGATACAACTTCAAAAAAGAAGTCCAGTATATTTGACATGTTTAAATTAAAGTTGCCCAAAAAATCTAAGACTGGAAAAAATGAAATAGATTATTCGGAATTCATTGAAGATTATCGAAAAGCAGATTCTAAAGCAAAAAAGGGCGTATCAAAATCAGCACTTTCAAAAATCAGAAAGAAGCATAGACTATCTGGCTCGAATGCCGAAAAAGAATCGAAACAATATGAACTAGAAAAGGATTTGGCTGAGGAAAAAGCAAAAAAGAGTGTTGATAACCTAATCACAGTATTGAAGATAAAATACGGAATGATTAGAAATGAATAATTTTCTTGAATTGAAAAAACAGTTGATGTTATTGGAACCATTCATTAGACTTAAGCGATTAAAGGAAATTCTGGTGCAAGTGAAATCAAAACAACATCGTAAGGAATTAATTGAAATTGCGAGAATAACAATTAACCAATTAAATCGAGTTCGGGAAGGCGAAGTTCGAGCAACACTAGATAACAAACTTTCGCAAAATGTTAAAGAAGTTTCTAATCAAAATATTGAAAGAACGATTGAAGAAATTGCTGAGGAAGAAAGTAGTCTAACAAAAAGGGAGGAGGAACAAGGCGTATTATATGAGCCTCCCAATCAGGAAATTGTTGAAGGATTTTACGGTAAAATTGATTCGGATGAAAAAGCAGGAGATTTTTACAAATCTGAGGAATTAAATGTGTTTTATGAGGCTCCCGAAGAGGATAAAAAGGAGAAACGATTCTATTTCTAAATGGGAACTAATTGTCATGATCACGAACATACAGAAATTCCAAGTTACTGGCATTCCATGGACAGTAGTCCACAACATTATACTGGAAATAAATTTTCTGCAGGAAGCTTATCCGTTTCAACACCTCCATTCAAAAATCAATTAGACAGTATTCGTGCAAGGATAATGCAGGGTGCAACAAATGTAGAATTGGGGTTTACTGGAACCGGAAAAGGTGGTGCTCAGAACCTAACTCCGGGAACACTTGGTGCTCCTGAACGAACTGCCATAAAAGAAATTGCTAAAATCAACGATGTTGGCATTAATTCAGTCCATACTGCTATGAGTATTCAGGGATTAGCCGGACTAACACAGGGAAAATTTAGTGAAGATAAGAGAGTCCAAGATATGGAAGAAGTAAAACGGACAATTGACTTCGCAGGAGATGTTACTGATGGTGGAGCGATTGTTGTACACACAGGGGAATTTCCATATAGTATTACTCAAAAGCACGGAGATAAACCATTCATAACTAAATCGGGCAAAGAAATCAAATTAAAAGACCTAGGAGAGCGGGAAAAGAAGGCCCCTTATTATTTCGTAGATAAATATAAAGGAGACATTTCAATCGCAATTTCACCTGAATTTAAGACACCAGTAATAACAGAATATAATACAGTTAAACAAGTTGAAATGGACTATTTTGAAAAGATAGCCAAAACTAATTTAGAGAATAAAAAGGCAGAACACATCGAACAATATAAAGTATATACGGATAGAACTCCAACAGATATAGAATATCGTCAGACTTTTGGAAATAAGGCGTGGTTGGCTAATCAACATAGAATAAATTTGAGTGTTATTGAAGATCGAGCAAGACGTAAAGAGTATCAATTAAGTGTTGAAGAACTATCGTCAGATGTTAATAACTTAAAAAGTAAAATTGAACTTACTGAAAAATTATTAAAAAAACCACATAAACCTGACGCTGAACCATTAGAAGGTCATACTAAAAAGGATTTAAAAGATTATAAGAAATTACTTGAAAAAACAACTATGAAACGGGATCTCTCACAAGAGCACGCAAATGCATATGGTTTGAGAATAAGGGACCAAATGAAAACAGCATTTGATTCAATTCCAATAGCTGAATATGGAAAGATTAAGACTTCCGAATCCATATCTGAATTGGCAATGCATGCAAAGAAAATGACTGAAAAAAATAAATTAAGTAAACCTCTATTCGTTGCACCAGAGAATTTATGGGATGGAAATTATGGATCTCATCCTGAAGATTTGAAACAAATTATTAAGGACGCTCGATCTCAATTTATTAAAGATGCAGTAAAAAAGAAGAAAATGTCTCAAAATGAGGCCGAAAGAGCAGCAAAGAACCACATCAAAGCTACATTTGATATTGGTCATGCAAATATATGGAGAAAATATTTTGGAGGATCCGACAATGAATTTAAACAGTGGTTGGGCAGCGAAGTAAATAAATTAACTAAGGAAGGAATAATTGGTCATGTACATGTATCAGATAATTTTGGATACAATGATGAACACTTACCTCCTGGTTATGGTAATGCACCCATTAAAGAATTTATGACTCATTTAGAGAAGGGCGGATATAAAGGAGAAATAATTATCGAACCCGGACATCACGATATCGGCGCATATACTCTAGGAATGCAACACTTAGAAACGCCAATATATAGACTACATAATCAAACAAGTACTTGGACAGACGTGCAAGGATCATATTTTGGAAGGACATACATCCCCAGTTTTATTACGCCAACTTATCTACCAAACATAGATACTAAGCAGTCATTTACGTGGTCAGAGCTTCCATTAGAGTGAGCCAAAACTATTTATATTCTGAAGTGAACTATTGATTATGCGGTTCAGAGTCAATAAACGTAAGACAAACTTCGAATCAAAATATCCGAAACAGGACAGAGATTTAGCTAAGAAATTTAGTAAACTTATATACAATGAATTAGGGGATTTTATTAGTGCAGTTGTATTATTTGGATCTGCTGCAAAAGGAACATCAACCAAAGATAGCGACGTAGATATATTAATTATCATCGATGATGTACACATTGATTTGTCTAAGGAAATTGTTGAAACCTATAGAATATTGATTCAAAAAGCAGTTGCAAAAGTCAATGCTAAACGATTACATGTACAATCTCTGAAATTATCTGCATTTTGGGAATATACTCGGGCCGGAGACCCCGTTGCAATAAATATACTCCGAGACGGAATTGCATTTATTGATCGAGGATTTTTTGAACCTCTTCAAATTTTACTATTGAATGGACGTATAAGACCTTCTCGAGAAGCAGTACAAACTTACGTAAATATGGCTTATTCTAGTCTAAATCGGAGCAAATCAAATGTGGATACTGCAATTGTCGATTTATATTGGGCATGTATTGATTCTGCTCATGCGGCATTAATGAGTAGAGGAGAGGTTCCAGTTTCTCCATCCCAAGTAGCAGATGAATTAAATAAAAAACTTGTAAAAAATAAGTTATTGGAAAAAAGATACGTAGATATAATGAGTCATATGTATGAATTATCTAAAAAAATATTAAAACGAGAAGTATCAAATCTTTCTGGAAAAGAATATGATAAATATTTGAAATATACTGACGATTTTGTCAATCGGATGTCAAAAATTGTGAAAACTATCTAATCTGAGAAATATCTACTCTTCCGCCGTCGGTTGGATCAATTCCATTTTCTAAGCAAAGTCTAATCAATGAACCATAACTTTGGTTTATTTTTATTTTTTCTTCTAAAGTGGTGTTCGGATCAGTATATGCATCAACATATTCTTCTATATTCGCATGATACGAATCGCTGTCTACAATTTCATCGTAATACGTATTTGCAAGAGATTTTGTTGATGAGGAAGTTGATTCCTTAATTAATGAATATAAAGCATCTATTGAGGGGTTTCTTTCAAAACTTTCTCGGTCAGGTAACCAAATCGGATTAATAACAGTATTATACAATTCTTCTCGTTCAACCATATCTAATGCACCCATATCAACACCGTAGTGATTAGTAAGAATTCTATTGCTTTCCAATTTTAATCGATTTTTGGCGCCTTCAGAAGTTGTATTGTTAGTGTATAATTCAGTATCTGGATCGAAACTTGAATTTTCAGATATATATCGAACCAAACTTAATCCAATACTTTCCACTCGATTTTTTCTTTCCTGAGTTTTAGAATAAATTGTTTCCAATAAGGTCGGTAATACCATACCTCGGATTACAGATATAAAGTTAAAAAGCGTTCTACTTATGCTAAGAAACCTTTAAATTAATAGAATAACGACATACAATATGACTGGGTCAAATTTGCCTGCCGATAACGAAAAACTGAAAGAAATGTTCGGTAAATTCAAAAAAGAAGATACCTCGAAGGTGATTGAAGAGATAAACAAACGACTCGATTCAGTCCAAAAAAAGGCCGAAAAGGTTCGAGATTCATTAATTAAGCGACACAAAGATGAGATTTTGGGAGCAATTCTAGTTTACAAGAAGAATGTAAAAGAAGATGTGCCTCGATTATTGATTATTTCAGATATTAAGAAAAAGAACAATAAGGCAAAGATTGAACATATTCTAAAAATTGAAAAAGAGGGAAATGACTTGTCTAAAAAAGATTTCAAAGTTTCATGTTACTTATTGGAAGAGATTTGGGATTCTGCGACACGCGGTCAATACGGTCTACTTCAAAGTATAGTTTCGGGTCGAATTTTGCACGATAAGGGCGACTGGATTAAATCTTTGAAAGCAGTTGAAATACATAAATTCAGAATGCTCAGAAAATTCGAAAAGTACGTTATTTCATATGTTATTGCGGGATCATTAATACGGGGCGAAGCGAATGAAAACTCAGATATTGATGTATCTTTGATTATTGACGACACAGATGTAACTCGAACAACATCTTCTGAACTAAAAGCAAGATTGAGAGATATCGCGCTGAAAGAGGCCAGAGATGCTGAACGGGAAGCGGGAATTAAAGGAAAATTGAACGTTCAAGTATGGATACTAACTGATTATTGGATGGGTTTAAGACGAGCAGAACCAATCTTTTATACAACTCTTCGAGACGGAATATCGCTGTATGATCGAGGTATGTTTGCACCTTGGAAGTTAATGCTGAAAAAAGGTATGTTAATTCCAAGTCCGGAATCTATCCGGAGATATATCGATGACGGTAAAAAACATGTTGAGAGATTTAATTATAAATTCAAGTCAATGGCAATGGAAGATTTCTTTTGGGCCTGTATTTATCCGGCACAAGGATTATTAATGCTTCAAGGAATCCCTCCGGGTGCACCGAGTCAAGTGGGTCCTCAAATGAAAGAAAACTTAGTCAAAAAGGGCATTTTAGATACCAAATATGTAAAGATATTTGAGAAATTACATAAAACTCGAAAGGATTTAGAATATGGTAAATTAAAATCTGTTTCTCCTGAAGAAGTGGTTAATATGGCAAAATCTACCCAAGAGTTTGTCGAGGCGGTAGAAAAAGCTTACAATTCATTGGAAAAACGTAAAGTAAAAACCAAGATTGATGAATTGAAAACAAAGACCAAAGAAGATGTTAAACTTGTCTTGAAAGTCGCGGGAGTAAAATCAAATAAGAAGAATATATCTTCTGCATTAGAAAGTGAGTTAATCAACAAAGGATTGGCACGTTCTAAATACAAAGAATTGATTAGTCAATTGGATGGAATGAATAAAGAATTAACTTCTTTATCAATGATGGATAGCCTTGAATATAATTTGGATAATATTAGGGACGAGACAATAAATATAATTAATTCAGAAAAAGGATTGAACAAAGATAAGCATCGTCTAACTCTCAAATATGGCGCCGGAGATAAGCAAAAAGTCGCATCTATTTGGTTGTTGAAAGATATGGCATTTATGATAAAAGATCTATCAAATCAACAATCTGCAGTGCATAAATATTCATTTGATGAGACTGGAAAACTTTCTGATGAACAGAAATCTTCCTTGAAAGTTCTTGAAAATAAGTTGGCAACATATTCTGGTGAGAAAGCAAGAATAACTGCAAGAACAATTAATCAATTAAAGGATATGTTAGATAGTAATTTACAATTACTAATTGGTTAAAGTAATTTTATGTCTCTAACACTTTGATGATAAAGATTGATAACTTCTTTAAGTTGTCTTAACGTAGTTTGACCATTACCCAATAATATTCGTCTATCTTTTGGGTTCATCAATAACATTGACAAAACTCGTCTATGGACTTTTAAGGAATTTAATTTAATCGGATAGATAAACTTTGATACTGTTTCATCAAGACTTTCACCTCTTTCAAAGATTTTAATTTCCTTTTTGAATTGATTTCGTAAATATTTAACATTATTTGCATTTCTTCCAATTGCTTTTCGAACCAATCCGTCATCTACTAGAAATATGATTGAACCCTTAGTGAAGATACAATTTAACGGAGATACTCCCGTCTTCTCTTTGAAAAATGCCATCGTTCGGAGAGCATAATTATCAATTGTTATTGCCATTATTTTTTAATACCAATTACTGAAATTAAAAACGGTTTTCTAAGTAAAGTTCCTAATTCTTCGCTGTTTTCCTTTACTTGTTCTAAATCAACTTTACCCAATTTTTTTGTAAGTTCCGATTTCATTTCTTCGGGATAGTTTGAAGAAACGAATACTTGAACTAGAGTTTTAGAGCCCTTGACAACATTCTCAGTTCCATAGATTATTTTACTTTTCTTCTTTAATGCGTCAGCTAATTTCATTTCTTCTTAAGCTCCTTACCCATTTTTATAAATAGTTCAGGTAGACCTGTTCCAATTGGAACTGGTTGATTAATCATTACATTTTCTACAACAGAAGTCAAGTTATCGGTTTCTCCTCTAACACTTGCTTCAACTAAGTGATTGATTGGCACTTCGAATGCAGCTCTAGCAAGAACAGATTCCTTTTCTTTAGTAATACCGTGCCTAGTTACTCCCTTTATAGTGCCATCTCGAGTCATAATATCAGCCATTAATGCAATATGTCTTCTGTCTACCAACATACCTTCCTTGTCTAGAATTTCCATTGTTTCGTTTACGATTGCTTTTCTAGCTGCCTCAATTCCCAATGCGTCTGCAATTTCATAGAAATTATTAGTTTTGGTTCGAGTGAAATCAACTTCATTAATGTTTAGAACTGATCTTAAATTTGAACCAAATGTTTGAATAATGAATTCATCTCCGCTCTTATATGCCATAACGTCATCGATACCATTAATCCCCGAAACAAAAGTGTCCTTTAACTTTTCTTTCAGTTTGTAAAGCTTTTTGATGTCTTTATCTTTCTCTAAAATAGAAACACTTGCAGATTTCTTAACAACATCAAATGTTTTCAAAGTTTTCTTAAGTTGAGCATGAACTGCATCGATATCTACCGACCTTCGCTTCATTTCTTCTTTATCTAACAATACATTTACTTCGCCCTTTGCTAAATCCATAGTGAACTCTTTTGCAATGTCTTGAAGAACAGTTTGTTTTAATTTTTGAGCAATTTGATCAGATTTTACTTTGCTTTTGTTATATGGTGATTTCAAATAAATATGCATCGTTGGTGTGGATGGAATCTTTCTGGCGTCCAATATTTCAATAATTCGAGGTAGTCCTAAAGTAACAGATAGCTCTGCTCCTACGAAGTGGAAAGATCGCATTGTAAGTTGTGTACCTGGTTCTCCCAGAGATTGTGCAGATATAACTCCGATTGCTTCTCCCGGATCTACTTGCATTTCAGGATAGCGAGTTTTAGCTAACTTATCATTCTTGAATTTTATGCCCTTTGGCAAATCTTGTTTTACCCATTTACGTTCTACCATTATTCGTTTACGATTTTTCCTCCATCTGATTTAGCAACGTCAATACCGTCTCCACCGAATGCAAATTGAATAATCTTTCTACTTCCGTCTCTAACGGTTCCGTCATATGTTACTCTTAAGTCTTGTAAAGCATTAGCCAGTCTTCGATATAGATAACCGGATTTAGGTGTTCTCATTGCGGTGTCCATGAAATTGTCTCTTCCAGTAATTGCTTCGAAGAATACTTCCTTGGCATTTAGACCCTCAGCATAATTACTTGAAATGAATCCATGTGCTTCTGGTCCCAAATCACCTTTTTCAAAGTGAGCAATGGTTCTGTCTTCATAACCGAAGTTTATACGCTCTCCTCGAAGGTCAGTTTGTCCCTTAAACCCACTCATAAGAACGATATTTCGTACTTTATCTCCTGCTCCAGCCTTAGAAGAATTAACCAAGTGTGTATTTTCGTCTACTTCTTTATCAATCATTTCCCCTAAAACAGATCTAGGATTAGATAATAAATGCTGCATCTTCGTTTCGAATGTCTCAGTTACAGTCTTACCTGGGTAGGGTTGAACCTTTCCAGAGTTATAATCTTTAATTAATTTTTCAGCTTTTGTATTAGTTTCAGCCAATAATTTGTCAATTGTTTTCTTCAATGAGTCCGAGATATCAAAATCATTAAAACTCATGGTGAAACCTACATTCTTTGCAACGGCAAGTCCTAGATGGATTACATAATTTACGAATTTTGCGGCAACGTCTGAACCATAATCTAAATATAATTTATGAATTAGAAGACCTCCTTCTGAACCAATTAATGAATTGTCAATCAGTCCTCGAGTTAATTCGCCATTTTTAATTATAACCTTACCTTTCACTGTTTTTCCATCCTTCAATTCTTTACCTTTTGTTTCAAAATTCAAATCTTTAGGCAATAATAGCGAGAATATTTGTTTACCGTTCCATAATTCAACTGAGCCTTCTTTCTTTTCAGCCTTAGGTAATTCTGAATCCAGACCAATACCTGTAATCAATGCAGATGCTTCTGCTTTTGTGAAATATTTATCTTTAGTTAAGTAATAACAACCCAATACACTGTCTTCGTGAGCTCCAATTATGCTCAATCCATATCGCGGCGTTACAATTTGATTTTGAAGTAATAATAATGTTTCAGCTTCTGCTCTTGCTTCCTCAGTTTGAGGAACGTGTAAATTCATTTCGTCTCCGTCAAAGTCTGCGTTATATGGGATTGTTACTGCCGGATTAATTCTCAAAGTTTCTCCCGGAACTACTTTAACTCTGTGTCCCATCATGGACATTCGGTGTAAAGAAGGTTGTCGATTGAATAAAACGATATCTCCGTCAACTAGTGTTCTATCTGCAACATATCCAGGTTCTATTTCTTCCAAAATTGTTTCAACAGATTCAGCAGTTACTTTCTTTCTTCCACCTTCATTAGTGGTTACATATCTAACAGCAGGATATCCGCCTTCGTTTTTGACTAATTTTTTAAGCCATTTAATATTCCATTCAGTTACTCTTTCAGGTACAGTAATTTCCCTTGCAATTCGTGAAGGAACTCCGACTTCATTAATATCAATATGAGAATCTGGAGAAATAACGGATCTTGCACAGAAATTAACTCTTTTACCCGCCAAGTTTTGTCTAAAGATACCTTGTTTTCCCTTTAATCTTTGAGATAGAGTCTTTAATTGTCTTCGAGTTCTATGTCTTGCCGGAGGAATTCCGGCGATATCATTATTGAAATAAGTAGTTACGTGATATTGTAGTAAATCCCATAAGTCTTCGATAATAATTTCAGGTGCACCCGCATTAATATTTTCAAGTAATCTTTGGTTCACTCTTACCACGTCAGATAATTTGTGAGTTAAATCATCTTCAGATCTTTCACCAGTTTCCAAAGTGATAGATGGTCTTACTCTAATTGGCGGCACTAATAAATCGGTTAAAATCATCCATTCAGGTCTAGAATGATCTGGATCTACTCCGAACATTCTTACATCTTCATCTGGAATCTTTTCTAATCTTTCCCGAATTTCAGTTGGCCAAAGTCTTCGACTTTCACTCTTTGTTGCACCCTCAGTATATGTTTGAGGTTTTACAAAATTTAATTTGATTCTCGGATGTGCGCAATGAGGACATACTTTAGGAGTAAATGATGCTTTAACAACTTCTCGTGTTAATTTAATACTTGAAGTTGGATTCTTTTCTTTCCTTACTGCCTTCAATTTATCCTTAAATTTAGCCATTTTCTTTTCATCTAGAGCTATTCTTCCACACTCGCCGCAGGTACTTCTCAAAAAATTATAAACGTGATTTCGATATAAAATATGTACAACCGGTCTAGAAAGTCTAATACATCCGTATCCGCCCGCACCTAGTTTGAATCGTTTGATACCCATTCCTGGATCAAGTACTCCCATTTCGGGATCCATTAATCCTCCTCGGACAGGATAACCATCTGAGTCATAAATTTCGGGAGTCTTAACAATAACTTTGCTCAATTTCTTTATTTCGGAGGGATTCATTACTCCGAATTTAATACTTCCTACCTCTTTAGTTACGAAATTTGCCATTATTGGACCTCCTTGAATTTACTCTTTAATTTAACTTGCGGTCTAATTCCCATGGACTTCAGTTGTTCCAACAATAATTTAAATCCATATGCAATTCTGACTCTTGACACATTTTCTTGCGGTTCAAGTACGCTTTCAAATTTATCGCTTACCGGATTATATTCTGCAATATCTCCGGTCTTTTCACCAACATATACTGAATCAATGTCTGAATCAAACCGTTCTTTTAGTAATAATGATGCTCCGTGAGCGATTAAAGTGTCCTTTTCCATGTCTCCGAATCGAAGACCTCCTTCCATTGCCTTACCTGCAGTAGGTTGTCGAGTTAATAATGCAACTCTTCCTCTTGCTCGAGATTGTACCTTATCTGCAACTTGATGCTTTAATCTTAAATAATAAATATTTCCTACAAAAATCTTTGATTCATATTCTCTTCCAGTTCGTCCATCATAAAGTGTTTCAGTACCGTTTTCTCGGAATCCTGCCTCTTCTAATTCTTTTCTGATGTCTTCTGTTCGTTCACCGGAGAACGGAGTTCCGTCAACATATCTCCCATTTAGTGCCCCAACTTTTGCTCCCAATGATTCCATTAAGTGAGATACAGTCATACGTCTCATACCGAACGGATTGAAAATTACGTCAGGTACTGTTCCAGATGAACTGAAAGGCATGTCTTCAGGATTAGCCAAATATCCGACAACTCCTTTTTGACCGTGTCGAGAAGATACTTTGTCTCCAATTGAAATTGGTCTTGTGTCTCGAACTTCAACATTAACTAATGGATTACCGTTTTGAGATTCAGTCAGAATAACTTTCGAAACAACACCGTTTTCTCCGAATTTAACACGAGTAGAAGTATCCTTTCTAATGTTTGCCGCAGTACTAAATGATTCTAATTTGGACAAGAATCTCGGAGGCGATGTCTTACCGACCAATACTTCTCCGCCAGCAACAGCAGTTTCAGGATTAACTAATCCATCGGTATCTAAATACTTGTAATCATTCTCCAAAGTGTATCCTTGTACGTCTTTGTCAGGAATTGTGATTCTGTCAACTTGACCTGCTGAATATCTTAATCGTTCTGCTGAATAAGGTCTGAAGTGAGAAACTCTGCACAGTCCTCTATCAACTGATGCTCGATTAAATACGATTCCGTCAGACATATTATATCCATCATAATTCAAAATTGCAATTACAACATTTTGTCCGCCAGTAATGTGGTCTCCAAATAAATCCTGAGTATAACTCTTAACTAATGGCTTTTGAGTATAATGAAGTACATTTACGTTTGTGTCTAACCGATTTAAGTAATTGGTTGTGTAAAGAGATGTTCCCTGCATTTGATTCTTTTGACCTCTAAGAAGTCTAGTGGAAGGATCGTGATTAGCAAATGGAATCATTGTTGTATTCATACCAAAAATTACCAATGGGTCGACTTCCAAATGAGTGTGCTTCTTTGTTAAATTGTCTTCTTCCATTGCAATTAGAACAGATTCTTCTTCAAGAGCATCTAATTCTTCAACAACTCCGTCTTCAACAAGTTTTGACCAAGACATTTTTCCGTCTTTAATATCATCAATATGCTTTTGAGTCAACAGCGGTTTTCCATCCTTAACTACAATCAACGGTCGTCTTAATCGATTTTTATCTAATTGAACAAAAACAATGTCTTCTTTTTCACTAAATGATACATTTGCATTTCGAGTAATTTTACCGTCTCTTCGCGAAGAAATTAATTTTTCTGCAAACTTCTTTCCATCTTTAACAGTTCCATATAATGTTCCGTCTACAAAAATATCAGTCATTTGTATTTTTCCGCTCCAAGTTTTTCTAATGCTTTTAAATTCTTATCATACTCTTTTTGTTCCAATTCGGTTGTGATTGTCGCCATTAATGCTAGTGCCTTTCTTAACCCGATGTTTTTACCTTCAGGAGATTCAATCGCACCAAGCCGTCCCCAGTGAGTGGGGTGTAATTCTCTTGCTTTGAAACTTTCCCTATTTGAATCCAATAAAGATGTAACTCTTCTTAATTGAGAAATTGCTGCAATTGGATTATCTCGTTCCAATCGTTGAGATACTCCTTGTCTGTTTCCAGTCCAATTTCCTGTTGCCATCGCAGACTTAATTTTATCTGTCATGAATTTGGATCTGACTAAAGATGCAATCGGGATTACTTTTCCTCTCCGAACACCCCTAGTAAAAATATAAATTATATCATTCTTCAATCCCTTAAAGTTAGTTCTGAATAAATCTTCCAATAAGTCTCCGGACATACGGATTCGCTTATTCATGTAGTGATCTTTATCATCTAATGGAATTTCGTCATTCTTCATAAGCAAAATCTTCTTTACCATTTTTGCTAAGAATCTTGCCTTTGAAGTTCTATCTTTCTTTGAAGTTCCTAAGTGAGGTAACAAAACTGTATCTAAAATCGATTCAACTTTTTGTAACTTTCTTTCCTTTGGAAGTGCTAATAACATTGCTTTAGCAACTGCTTCTTTTGCTTCGGCTTCATCTTTCAATTCCATGTGTTCGATTAAATTAATATATAATTCTTCAGGCAATTCTTTGAATCCTACGAATTCTGCGATATCTTGATCTTTTGTTACGCCTAATGCCTTCATCAAAACTGCAAATGGAATCTTTTGAATATTGCTGAAATTAACTAAAAATAATCCTTCCTTTGTTCGATTAACTGAATGCGATATCTTATATGTGTCAATCGCAGAAAATACTTTGGCAGTATGAGTAATTGGGCTCTTACCTAGCTCAATTAAAATTCTATTTGGAGCCAAGTCTTCTAAAAGAACTAATGCTCTCTCTGTTCCATTAATAACGAAATAACCGCCCGGATCAAGTGGATCTTCGCCATGTTCCACCATTTCTTTCTTTGATAATGAATTCAAATAACATAATTTGGAACCAATCATAACAGGAATTTGCGCAATTTGTACCTCTGCTCTATCTCGTTCCTTTCCATCAATTACTAAAGATACTTCTAAAAATACTGGCGCAGAATAAGTTAAGTTTCTCATTCTTGCTTCGTTCGGATAAAGTTCTCTTTCGGAACCATCTGCTTCCAATATAATTGGTTGCTTAACTGAAACATTACCAAAAACGAATTTTACTTCTTCGGCATCGACTGGGATAACTGCCGGCATCAATTCTTTTTCTGCATCGATAATATTTTGCATTCTCCAATCTATGAACGAATCATACGACTCAATATTACTTCGAACAAAACCGTTTTCTTCAATAAATTTCTTGACTAGTGTTCGTTTATTCATTCCACAATTCTCCGGTAATATTTGTACTCTCCGGCATGTGGAGATAATCTAATAATTTCAATAATTGAATTTGCTTCCGCGTCTAACTTCTGGATCATCGGATCCTTGATACTAATAGAAGGTAATTGAGAACGAGAAATATTGTAAGTTTTAAGAAGAGATTCAGTTTCCGAATCATTTAGAATTTTGTGTTTTGGAACAAAAACATGTTTTGAAATATCGACAGTAATTTCCTTTTTCTTAGCCAAAGTAGCACCTCTGAGTACGGTATTTCGTGAAAGATTATCCTTATAAACTTATCGAAAACTAGTCACGCGCACCCTTGTTTCATAGAAATTAGGGTTTATTTAAAAACATGTCGATTAATTTAACAATTTAACCAAAATGACTCCAAAAATCATATATTTTATTGGTTTTGTCAATATAACAATTGTCCAAAACTTCTTACTTTTCAATAATCTTCTGTTGAATTTATCCAACCGTTGGAGCCAGTCTTCCATGACAATCATGTTCGTTGAAACATTTCGGGCAAAAGTTCTGTCCGCAAGCACTACATGTTCTTTGAACATCAGCATTACTACATCTTGAACAAACGCCCATTAGTTCCATACTTTTTTCTAAGAATCCACACTTATATTATTACCGAATTTACTTTGTAAATCAAATATCCAATATATGCTCCCAACATCAATATCGCACCCTTCCGACTTAATTTATGATCTCGTTGGAATAACATTAACAACACCGCCGAAGTTACAAACCAAAACGGTATATCAAAATTTACAACCGTTTTTGAAATCGGATTGTCAACAATAATCGCTCCGATTCCCATCGCCATCATGGGATTAGTTATATTTGACCCAATTAACACTCCTAATGAAACTTCTTTGACTTTCTTCAAAATACCTATCAATGCAGTTGTAAATTCAGGTAATCCTGTGGCGACACCAATAATCAAAAGTCCAAAAAAGCTTTGTTCAATTCCCAATGTTTCGGAAAATTTCAAAGCCTTGTCAACAACAATATTTGCACTTAAACTCAAAACAAAAACTCCAGATAACAACAATCCAAGGTGGTGTCCCATCTTCATCATTCGAGTCAATGGAACATATTTGTGTTTGTGTCGTTTTTCATTCTTATACAAATCCAATAAATATAATAGATAAAGTCCAACCAAAATCAATCCTTCAATTTGACTAATTACTCCGTCTTGTCCAAATAAATAAAGTAAAACAATCGAACCCAACATAACCAAACCGTCTCTTTTTTGTATTTCTTTTGACGACTTAATCGCTGCAGATAATCCAATTACTCCAATAATAAATGTAATCTGAAATATATTGGAACCGATATTTGTTCCGATGGCAATATTTGATGCCGCTACGCCTTGTAATTCATTCAAACTAGAAACAATATGAGTAAAAATCTCAGGTAAAGACGTTCCAATTGATAGAACAGTAAGTCCGACAAAAAGCTTTGAAATCTTTAACCGATTCGCAATAATCAATGCTTGGTCAACGGCTATATGAGCTCCGAACCAAATTCCAATCAAACCCAGTAAAAACACGATCAATTCCACAATGAACCAAATCGACCATTCAATAAAAAACCTGCTCTAGAAAGGCTTATAAATGAAATAATTTACCAACAGTCTATTGCCCACGTGGTGTAGTTTGGTCTATCATACAAGCTTGTCACGCTTGTGACCCGTGTTCAAATCACGGCGTGGGCGCCATATTCTCAAACACAACTCTTATAAACTCGGTATTTAGGTACTGATTAGAGACAGAAGTAGAAGTTCATAACGTTACGCTACAACCGCAACATAGGTTCATTTTATTTCAGTATTAAACAATGGAAAACAAATCATTCAAACAATTAGGAATAAACGAAAATATAATCAGGGCTCTATCGGAGTGCGGAATTAGTAATCCAACAGATATTCAATCTCAGGCAATTCCAATAATTAAATCTGGTAAAGATATAATTGGAAAGTCTAAAACTGGTTCAGGAAAAACTGCGGCTTTCGGAATTCCACTATTAGATTCATTAAAACATTCTTCTCGCGTTCAAGCATTAATTCTTGCACCAACTCGAGAGCTTGCACTTCAAATTTCAGGCGAACTTGAAAAATTTGGAAAGCACACTGATTTAAATTTTGCAACAGTATTTGGAGGAGTTTCGATGCATCATCAAATTCGAAAAATTAGAAACGCAGATATCGTAATCGGAACACCTGGTAGAATTTTAGATCATCTAAATCAAAAAACTTTGAAATTATCTGGATTAACTCATTTTATTTTAGATGAGGCAGATCAAATGGTAGATATGGGATTCATTCGCGATATTGAACGGATTCTAAAATACACTCCTAAGTCTAAACAAATGATTTTATTTGGTGCAACAATATCTCATGAAATTGATTTAATCCGCGAAAGATACATGAATAAACCTATAATTGCGGAATCGGAAGTTCATGTTACCGAGGAATACCTTGAACAATATTATTACAATATTCAAAAACACAAAAAATTCTCATTACTGGTTCATTTATTAAAAACTGAAAAAGCAAATCAAATAATTGTTTTCTGTTCAAATATTCGAACAGTTGAAGTTGTTTCCAAAAATTTGAAATCTCAAGGAATTAAAGCTGGAATGATTCATGGTAAAATGAAACAAAACAAACGAATTAGATCCATAAAGGAATTCAATAACGGTAACCAATCAATTCTTGTAGCATCTCCTGTTGCCGCAAGAGGTCTGGATATCAAAAATGTGTCTCATATATTCAATTATGATCTTTCAAACGATCCACAAGAGTATGTTCATAGAGTGGGTAGAACTGCTCGAGCAGGTGAAACAGGTAAAGCATTTACTTTATTGAGTGCGAGAGATCACCCTGCATTTGGACAGATATTGCAAAATTATGATTTAAACATACAAGAATTGACTATTGATAATTTTCCAATAGTTAAATTTGAAGTTGGTGCTGTTCGACAACGAGGTGGCAATCGAGGCCGAAATCATAATTCAAGATCACGATACAGCAATAGAAGAGGCAGAATTCGTTCAAGATCACGTTAATATTGAGAACTATATTTATTTAGTCGAATACTAACGCTTTTAAAAGACTAAAATTTGAGGAAAATCATGTCAATGAATAGAAGTTATTCAACTATGGAAAATGAAATACTTATAGCTGAATATATTAAACAAAGCGGTGAATATGGACTTCGTACCAGATCAAGTCTTACAAAAGGTCTGAGAAACGAATTAAAAAATAGAAGCATAATTAACTATACTTCTTTGAATACGACTAAAATTGAAGAACATCTTAATTCGTATATATCGGGAATTAAGGAAGAAGATTCGCACATTATTCGATCAAATTTGGAAGATTTGTTAAGTTTTTTACCTGAAGATGCTAAAGACGGCGGAAATCTTCTAGATATACTTGCTCCAAGTCAAATTTAAGATAAATTACTTTTTATATTCTATAAACATTATAGTAATATGAAACCTCTACGAACTCTTATACTGGGTGCTGCAGGAAGAGATTTTCATAATTTTAACGTATATTTTAAAGAAAATAATTTGTATAAGGTTTTAGCATTCACTGCTGAACAAATTCCCGATATATCTGAAAGAAAGTATCCTGCTTTACTTTCCGGTAAAAAATATCCTAGAGGAATTCCAATTTATTCCGAAAAACATTTAGTAGATCTGATAAAAAAATTAAAAATTGATGTATGTGTATTATCTTATTCGGATCTTTCAAACCAAGAAGTTATGATGAAAGCAGCAATAGTTCAATCAGAAGGTGCTGATTTTTATCTACTTGGACCTAAATCTACTCAATTAAAATCCAGAAAAAAAATTATATCTATTTGTGCAGTAAGAACTGGATCGGGAAAATCACAAGTAACGGATTATATCGGAGATATATTAACTAACCGAAAAATAAAATACACAGTAGTTAGACATCCTATGCCTTATGGTAATTTATCGATGCAAGATGTTCAAATTTTTGAAACATATGACGATTTAGCAAAAAATAAAACAACTATTGAAGAAAGAGAAGAATACGAACCACACTTAACTAAATGTAGAACAGTTTTAGCAGGAATTGATTATAAAAAAATATTGAAAGAAGCTGAAAAAAGAAGTCAGATTATTTTATGGGATGGCGGAAATAATGATTTACCATTTTTTGAGTCAGATTTACACATAGTAATTGTTGATCCGTTGAGACAAAATCATGAATTATTATTCTATCCAGGTTTAACAAATTTGATTATGGCAGATATTGTTATAATCAATAAAGAGAATTCTGCAACTAAAAAACAGATTGAAAATTCTATTAAAAATATTAAGAAAGTTAATCCTAAAGCAAAGATAATACATTCTGATTCTATTATCGAATTAGATACTAAAGTTAAACCCAATTCAAAGGCAATTGTAGTTGAAGATGGTCCAACCACTACACACGGAGGTATGAATTATGGTGCAGGTTGGATTATGGCAAAAAAACTGAAATTAAATATATTGCAACCTAGTAAATTTGCAGTTGGATCTTTAAAAAAGATATACAATAAGTATACAAATCTAAAAGAAATTTTACCTGCAATGGGATATTCTAAAAGACAAATTTATGAATTGAAAAGTACAATTCATAATTCAAAAGCAGACGTTGTTATAATAGGTACGCCTATAGATCTTTCCAAATTACTAGATCTAAAAATTCCCAGTTCAAGGGCGATATATAAACTAAAAGATAAAACGGGAAAGATAAAAAGAGAGATTATTAAATTTATTAATAAATAAAGAACTTGTTCAAATTTGATACGGAAAAATAACTCCTATTTGGGAGTAGTGTAGAATTCGTTCAAAATCACGTTAATAACCAAAAAGTGGGCCTTGTTTTTTTAGTCTGATAAATTCGTTAATTTTTGCATCAATATCATGTTCCACCTTATCATATGTTTTTTCATCAATTGAATTTAGTGAAAAACATTCTCTTAACGTTTCCAAAACAATTCGTTGTACCTGCTTTGTGATATTAAGATCCAAAACATCTTTCTTGTATTTATCTAAAAATTGTGCGAGTATTTCTTTCTGTAAATGTTCTTCTAGATTTCTTGGAGAAAAATCTGAATCTTTAATTGATTTGATTAGTTCCTTTGTTTTTTTAAACTCCTCAAAATCTTCTTTAGTTAGAGTAAATGCAAGTGAATAATCTGCGAAGTCAATATCCCCGTAAGTTGTTGAAGCTTCGAATAGATTTTGATAAACTGGATTTCTTGGAGGCAGACCCACCAATATTATTTGTTTTTTGGAACGCCCCAATACAACATTTAATTTCTTGGTATCATTAAATAAAAAATCGGCATTGCTGGTAAAATCAAATATTATTGCGTCGCGTTCTTGTCCTTGAAATTTATTTATTGTATTTATGTTTAAGTTGTTTAACAAATAAAATCCAAGCTTTGTTTTATCTAATTCGTCTTTGTATTCCTTATCTAATACATATTCAGGAAATCTAATTATGAACTCTCTGATCAATGCTACTTGTGCATTAAATGGCGAGATTATTCCAAGTTCGCGCGGAGAATAAACTTTCAATAATTTTTTTAGTAAAGATATAATTATTATCATATTCCCATAATTAAAATATGAGTTTCTGAAACCCTTTGTTGTTTTTACAGGTTCAAAAATGCCCCTATTTTCTTCATCTAAATCCGAACCGTGCGGCACAATCCAAGTTATTTCATCTGAGTTTGAAATTTCTCCTAAAGATTTTGCTTTTTGTTTCTCAAATTCATTTTCTGACTTGAATAACATGCGATTTTCATAAAATTGACTGTTTATGAATTCGAATACCTTTTTTGAATTTCTAAAATTGTCTTTGAGATAAAGCGTATTCTCTGCCCACTGCTTCGATATTAATTCAAATGGTGATTTTTGTAAAGTTTGAATTGATTCTCTGGACATAGATGTCCTCAGTATATTCATTATTTTTTGATCAATAAATGAAGATAGTTGTTGTGTGTCTCCACAAATTAATACTCGTTTACTTCTCATCAACGCAATTAAGAGTCTCGGTAACTCAACAGTGGATGCTTCATCAATAATTACTAAATCAAATTTCTCATTTTTTAGATACATTCCGGTTGAATCAATTGTTGCTCCAATTATCTTTGATTTCTTTATTAAATCTTCATAACTGTTTTTTTCAGACAATTGATTTCTGATTGAGAATTTTTTAACATTCTGTAAAGTTATGGATGAGTCGGTACCAATTCGTAAAACATCTTTTTCCTCAGATAATTTATTTAGAACATTATCAATTGCCAGATTTGTTGCAGAACAAACTAAGACTTTCTTTTTTAGTTCTATCGCGCGTTTACATATTTCTGCAATACATTCAGTTTTACCGCTACCACCGGGTCCTTCTACGGGGACAATTCCCTTTTCGGCTTCCAACAATTTTAATGCAGTAGAAATTACTTCCTTTTGACTTTCAGTAAATTTACTTTTGATTTGTTTATCTGATTTTTTTACTTGCCACGATTCAGTTGGGTTCCCAGAATAGATATTTTTAACCAAGTTATTATATTCCGAAGAATGTATTGATTCCAAGTTAGTTAACATATTTTCTACAAGAAACACCAAATCGGAGGTTGAACTTACCGATACGTTTGAACCTTGCTCCAATTTTAAATCTGGTCGAACTCTGAAATAATATCTTCCTTTTTGGTAATGTTCAACAATTGAATCAAACTCGTCAATTAGTACTCGTTCAGAAGATTGAAATCTTATTCTATTGTTTTCTAATTTTATTCCAATAATACAATAGTTTCCGAAATCCTTTATTTCAACTATTTCTCCCTGGCTACGCCGGGATGAGTTAATGGTTTCGTAATGTTCTTTAAGTATCTTCAGATATGTTCTAAAAATTGAAAACAATTCCACAAAATTAATCTGTTGCTGGCATTTATAACAATTTACGGACTCGCCCAGATTTGAACTGGGGACCTACTCCTTAGGAGGGAGTCGCTCTATCCGAACTGAGCTACGAGTCCATTAAAATTTTATTTAAATGTATTAAAAAGTTAATTATTAACATTAAATTTATATTTAATGTAAAAATATAATTAATATGAAAGAATATTTTTTGGTTGGATTCTCGATATTAGTTACAGCAATAATTTTTAATTTTTTATTAGCAAAAATGGGTTTAGCAACTTGGTATGATGTTTTGACCTTAAAAAATTTATCAAAAAAATACATTTCATTCATAGCTTTAGTTTTAATATATCCTTACTTACTGGGTTACGTTGCAATTAAAACTTTATCATATCTAAAATGAAAAAAATAATCATTATACTTTTGTTAATAGTATTGCCTTCCGCATTGGCTCATCAACCTAGGCTAGTACAGGACTCAACATTTGATAATCCGATAATTGTTGAAGATCCTGAAGTTTCCAAAGCTTATTATGGCATACTTGAAGGAAATTCTGAATATTACTTAATAGAAACTGAAAAAGAAATACCAATTTACATTAATATACTCGTACCTGATCTTGAAAATACCTCTCTTATGTCTGCAGAATTATTGGATGAAAATCTTACTCAAATTTATCTATTGGATGGAGAAAATTTTGAATGGGAAGAATTTTATGAGCCATACGGAATGGATAATTATTTGAAAGGTCCTGAATTGGGCAAACACTTCAAAAGTACGCAAAATCTTTCTGAAGGTATATACTATATTCGAGTGTTTAATAGCGAAAATATTGGTCCTTATTCGTTAGCAGTGGGATATATAGAATCTTTTCCAATAAAGGAAATATTGAATGTATTATTTATTTTACCAATAATTAAGATTCTAATTTTTGAAAAAAACTACTTACTTCTTTTACCATTAATTTTAATTATTTCTTATATTTATTATCGCAAGAAATATAATAAAAAAGGGGTGAAAAAATAATTAATAATGGAATTACATAAAAAGAAATGTGTACCTTGTGAGGGGGGCACTCCCACTCTAAAACCAAAGGAAACTAAAGAATATATTAAAAATACTCCTAAGTGGAAATCAGAAAAAAATCATCACCTATCTCGTGAATTTAATTTCAAAGACTACAAGTCTGCACTTAAATTTGTAAATAAGGTAAGTAATATAGCTGAAAATGAAGGACATCATCCGGATATTCAGTTTGGTCGGGGATATGTTAGAATAACAACTTATACTCATGCAATTAATGGATTGAGTATAAATGACTTTATTCTTGCTGCAAAGATTGATAAATTATAATGAAAAAGAAATGTATTTTGTGTGGTTGTAAAGATCACTGGTTAATTGGTTGCAATAACCATAATAAAAAATGTGGCTGTAAATTAGATACTAACAAACACAAAAATTTATAAAACAAGTCCCTTAGAATAAGTTTAGAAACAGGAAAACTTCGGTTGGAATGTTTCTACGAGTTGTCTTCGGACAATTCACTCGTGAGACGAGAAGGGCACTCCGGTGCTCCCTCGACTTACATTTTACTAAGTTTTATAACTTTGACTTCCTTATTTGATTTTGCTATGGTTAAAAATCGAAGGTCAATTTATGCAAGAAAGGCGATTAAGGGCCTTTTATCTGAACAACCATATACTGCTCAACAACTCGTAAATGCAGTTAGACAAAGGTTCAAATATAGTAAATCTTCTAGAGAAATCGCATCCATTTGTGCAACTGATCCTGAAATTCAATCAATGTATCCTGACCCTACTCGAACAAGATGGGGATTGCGGTCATCTATATTAGAGAAATGGGGGAACTCCGATTATTTTGAAGATAGAGAGTGCGATTATCTCCGTGCAAAAGCTCAAAGCGAGGATTTAAATCCAGATAGAAAGAGCGAATTCGAGTTCTTTAAATCTCTTCGAGATATAATTAATGAAGAAGAATAAACTGTTTACCAGTTCAATTCTCTTTGTTGCTGTTGTGCTACTTCATTCATCAATTCATTTTCACCACGATAAAACAACGTGACAAGTTCTTGAAAGTCTTTTGATTCTATCAAATGATTTGTCATAACTATCTATAGCTTATGTTGATTATATATTTGTGTGACTCAATAAATCAGTACACTTTATTTTTCCAGAAAAGTGATAAGATACTTTTATAAATTGCTTCAGAAATGAAACACTGCAATGGTTGAAAACTTGATTACTGCAGAACGATATAACACATTACTAAAAAGCGTACATTGGAAAAAGAGTAAGATTAGATATCGCGAAGAAAATGATTTATCTGAAGATATTTACATGGACGACGAATTATTTGAACGAATAAATTGTACTTTGGACGCCCGAGAGTATACTCACGACTATCTCAGAAACCTTGGTGCACACGGTTCATTAAGAAATTCTGGTTTTTTTAAGCATGAAATTGATAGAAAAATGTTCTTTCGGACAAGAGATTCACTTACTGAACTAGAACTAATTTTAACCCGGACTTCTAAATTAAACGACCGAGGTAGAGCATATATTTTAGAATGGGGTCGAAGACATTACGAATAATCTGATTCGAAAGCCAATTCTTTCTTTAACCGATTCATTTCTTCGAGATTAAAACTCACTGGAAATTTCTTCTTTTGCAATACTGCTTCCAAATTTTGGAAATTTTTGCGATTGTATTCTATTCCAAATTTTGAGATATATTTCTTGAATATCTCGTCTCGAGTATCTTCTTTATCAAATCCGATTTCTTTTTTGAAATCCTCAATTAGTTTTGGAGATAATAGCTCTAGATTGGATGGTTTATTATTCGTTTTATTTCCGTCCCGATGTCTGACAACGCATTTTGAATAAGGATGACCTAATTCCTCAGAATATTGTCTACGACCGATAATTCGGTGCAATAATTCATGAGTTTTCTTTAACCGAACAAAACCTTGCTTGTCGACATAGGTTTCCATAATAATACTTTTATACAATAGTATAATAATTTAATTATGTACTCTGAATATGCTTGGACAGGTGCCGATACTGGAATTTTAGTTATAGGGATTGCTTTGGGACTTGCAGTAGTTTTATTCAAAGGACTTGGACTTTGGCATTCTGCTCGACATTCTCAAAAATGGTGGTTCATTGCAATGCTAATTTTGAATACTCTGGCAATTCTTCCCCTAATCTACTTATTATTCTTTAGACTAGATAGAAAGAAGACAGATATTTTTGGACGAAAAAAGAAAAGAAAAAGAAAGCGATAATCGCTCCGAAAACAATATCTACTAATCTATGTCTTTTTAGTTTAAATCGAGAAATTGCAATTAATCCTGACCAGAAATAAACAATAATATCTCCTGACATGATTGCCATCAATAAACTTAAGGAAGTATGATTACTAGGAAACGATTCGTTGTCCGAACCATCAGGTCGCTTGGAATTTACAATTCGTTTTATTCCTTCATTCATAACTGAAATCAATACTCCTGCAAAATAAATTGGAAAAGCCGCAGTTCCGAGAGTTATAAACAAATAAGGGAAAATTAAGATTATTGAGTCAGATATTGGTCTCCACATGATTATTTTAGTCTCGTTGTTTTTTTATGCTTAGCGTTAACTTTAAAAGTCATATAATAATTCCATTTCTACTGTAGGTGTTCCAGAGCGGTCAAATGGGATGGACTTAAGATCCATTGGCTTAGTGCCTTCGCAGGTTCGAATCCTGCCACCTACACTCTACCTTTTTCATAAAAAGCTAGGGAAAAAACGTAACTTTTAGGAAAAACAAGACCAAAACTAAATCTTTTTTGGAAAAGCGATACCAAAATTTTTTATGCTTCAATTGAATTCCTTATTCATGAGTGTCGAATTTGTTGCTCTTGCTATCGCATCTGTTGGTGCAATTGCGATTTCTGCAGTTAGTGCCGGTCTGGTAAAAAAATATGATCCAAATCAGATTTTATACTGGCATCTAAATCGCGTCGGTGAGGTCGAAGGCTATGAAGATGCTAGACGAGAATCTCGAGTTATTATATCTGATAAACATAATAGATACGGAACCGGAATTGTTAGTGGAATTCTGGCAAGAGGGACTCTCAATGAAGTTAAATCAAAGTTAAAGGAATACCTTCAACGAGAAAGATTAGTTCTGAGAGCCAAACGTCCTGGCGAAGAATCTATTCAAACGGGAGTTTTGGACTCCAGAATATCTCGAATGAAGGAAAATGATTTGAGCTCTGAAGAGCAAGAACGATTTAAACGAATATATGAGCAAGTCCTTGCTGAAAGTCGAGAAGTCTTACACGGGTTACAACATGATCCCGAAGTAGGTAATGTTGCAGAATATCACTCTAGAGTTCGGCAAATAATTCATGACGGAATCATTTCAGGAAAGACTGATAACGAAATTATCATATTTTGCCGAAAAACGCAGTTTTCTAGATACTAGTCACTTCGGCATCTTTTTAAATAAAACTTAGAACACCGCATTATGGTAGAACAAAAAGACAACCACTTCGTATGTAACTTGTGTAAATACAAGTATCCTGCACGAGAACATGCAGAAATGTGCGAGGATAACTGTCGAGCTGGAACGTTTGATCCAGATTTAGAAGGTTGGGGAATCCCTCCTGAACAAGAGCAAGCTTTAAATTAAAATTGCTCAATTAGTAAACCATGAAAATAAAAAAGAAAACCTTAATTTACATAATTCTAATTATGGCAATCGGATTTATAGCATCCAACTATGAGCCTGAACCAGAATTGACAAATATTATCATCACTGCAGAAACTGAAATCGTAGATGGTCAAGTTTTACAAAGATATCAAGTGGGTGGCAACGAAATTTGTCAAAAGGATTGTCAACTTTATTCTGACCAAAATGATGTAGAATATCACAGTGCAATTGTCCGAGTATGGGGACAATGTAATTGTCGGGTGATCCAATGAGGAAACCCAAATCTATGTCTGAATTAGCATATTTTACGCGTAGAAAGGATGAGTTCGGTGCGCTGAAAGTCTGGGTCTTTCGAGAAGACTGCACTGAATGCGGTAAAGGAAAAATGGGAAAACCGATAAATCCTAAAACGGGAAAACCTAAATCGCGAGCAAAAGAATACCAATGTCCCGAATGTTCATTTATTGTTGAAAAGGAAGAATATGAAGATTCTTTAACTGCAAGTATTGAATATACTTGTCCAGAAGGTCATTCTGGAGAAATTCAAATTCCTTTTGAACGGAAGAGATTACCGATTAAAAATCCAAAAACGGGAAAAAATAAGTATAAACCTGGAATTAAATTCAATTGTGAAACTTGTGATTTTGAAATCAAGGTTGTCAAATTAAAGTAATCTTTAAAAATAGTTGTCAAAAGCATAATTTATGGAAATTCAACAACCGCTCTCAATTGGAAAAAAGGTTCCAAATTTTAATTGTGCTTCTTATGAGGCAGGTGAATTTAAAAAATTCAATTTAATCGATAATATGGGAAAATGGACTGTATTGTTCTTTTATCCGCTTGATTTCACATTTATTTGTCCAACAGAATTGCGTTCTTTTGCAAATGCTGAATCGGCATTCAATTCATTAAATGTTAATTTAGTTGGAGCAAGTACTGATTCCGTTCACTCACATAAGGCTTGGTTCCAAAAAGACTTACCTGAAGTAAAATATCCTGTTCTTGCAGATACAACACATTCTGTTTCAAAATTATTTGGTGTTCTAAAGGAAAACGAAGGTATTTCATACAGAGGTACATTTATTATTGATCCCGAAGGAATATTGAGATACTCATTAGTTTCTGACTTAGATGTTGGACGATCAGTTGATGAAACGCTTAGAGTTGTAAAAGCTCTACAAAATGGCGGATTATGTCCTGCCGAATGGAAACCCGGTGAACCAACTCTTTAGATATATTTAAAAACAAAAGTTATTGATATTTCTTATGCCTCGGTAGCTCAGTATGGTAGAGCGCTGCATTGGTAACGCAAAGAATCCTTCGCGGATTGGCTTGCGCCAATAATGCAGAGGCCGCGAGTTCAAATCCCGCCTGGGGCATCCTAGACTTCGTTTGCTTATTGTAGTAATATAAACACTATTAAATATTGAATTTATCAATTTAAAATATGGATAAAAAATATAAAAATATTCGAGAATATGAAAAAGATAACAAACGTTCATTACCTCGAGTTGCAAATAGAACTTCTCGCATAAAGGGAAAATCTTTTGAATCATTTATTTTTAATAAACTGATAGATTCTCTTATCTACATTCTTCCGATTATTTTCATAATCTCAATTTACACAGATGAATTAAATATTATTTCAGAATTTTCACAAAATATATTGTATGATGAACATGCTGAAAAAG
>Ga0208408_1000368_pt1 | contig 31242 bp, 49 predicted proteins | sample ETNtaG_4_FD_185776 | JGI IMG/M metagenome (GOLD analysis project Ga0208408, IMG submission 185776) | Marine microbial and viral communities from oxygen minimum zone, Eastern Pacific Ocean - ETNP201406SV67 (SPAdes) (version 2) | ecosystem: Environmental > Aquatic > Marine > Oceanic ... | reverse complement strand
CATGCATTATTGTTACAGAAATTCCTACAGTTCCCTTCTTCAAAACTGCGCTAGATTGTGCCTTATCTAACAAATTATCAGAAATAAATCCGCATTTCTTCATATATCCGTCATGGAACCTCCATTTTCTACTTCGTGCTCCTGGAATAGGTCCATCAATTACAATTTCAGTCCCAAGCGATCCTGCTTCCATAATTCTATTTAACTCTCGGTATCCGATTCCTTTGAATCTATTTGGTCCAAATCTCTCTAGTTCCTTTGCAATTCTTGTTGCTACCACTTGTGCATTAGTGTATAAATTTGTAATTTCTGCAGTTTCAATTTGAGGATTTTCCAATTTAAATCTGGATTTTAGCCTTCGTGTTAATTCTTTTATTGCAGATCCGCCTCTTCCGATAATCATTCCCGGTCGAGTTGTGCTGATTATAATTTTTTCTCCAAGTGGAGTCTTCTCCATAGTGATCCTTCCAATTTCTGCTGCTTTTCCAGAAGTTTTTTCTATGCTTTCTTTAATGTCCAATTGAATCATATTTTGCTTGATAAAGTCTTTCTCTCTCATTTTTTAGCCTCCATTGGCATTGCTACTAATTCAAAGTGAGTTAATCTCTTTTTTCCCTTAACTCTACCGTATCTTCTTCGAATACTTGGTTTCTTTGCTGCTGAATGAACGATTTCTAATTCACCCTCGATTCCTTTATCCTTTGCATTTGTTTTCAATGATTTTAATAATGGAATCACATATCTTGCTGCTTTTTCAGGATATCTTCCTGCAGCCATTGCACCTTTTCGATGAGGAGTATCTTTGTTGAATCGAGTATATGGAATTGCTCGTTTAATTTTTTGAACTTCTTCTAATTCTCGGATTGCTCTAGTTAAAGTTAATCCTCGAATATGTTTTGCAACTTCATATGCAACTTTGGAAGAAACTGGTAAATTTCTGCCTACAACTTTGGACATTTTCTTTGGATCATAATTTTGCATACTTATTTTCATTATTTGGTACCCATGTGTTTGGAACTCTTGGTTGCTCCAACTCCAACTCCTTTATGTTGTGCTACTCTTCTAGTTTGTGAAAATTCGCCCAGATAATGTCCTAACATCTCTTCAGTAACCGTTACTGGAATAAATTTTTGACCATTATACACTTCAATTGATTTTCCAATAAGTGCAGGAATAACAATGACATCTCTTCGATGTGTTCTTAATTTGTTTCGTCCATTTTCAACTTTAGTTAAAATCTTTGGAGTTTTATTATCGATTCCTCTTAACAATGATCTTCGTTTTCTTGCTTTTACTAATTGAGCAAAATCTTTGATTGACATTGTCTTAAGTTCTTCTAATGTTTTGCCTTTGAATTTAAATATTTTTTCTGCCATTATTTCTTTTTACCTGTTCTTTTAGCTGCGATTGATCCCACTTTCTTACCCGGCGGTAAGTTTCTAGGTCGAGTAGTTGAATATTTTCCTCCTCCAAGCGATGTACCTTCTGTTCCACCGTGTGGGTGATCTCTTGCATTCATTGCCTTACCTCTCACGATTGGGTATTTGATACCTCTTGCCTTCATTGCATGAAATTTATTTCCTGCCTTAACAAATGGTTTATTTGTTCTACCTGCTCCGGCTACAATTCCAACTGTTGCCAAACACTTTTCATGTAATATGATTTTTTTCTTTGAAGGTAGTTTAACTGCAATTCCTTTCCTTTCCTTTCCAACAATTTGTGCAGATAACCCTGAAGTTCTAACAAATTTTCCTCCATCTCCCGGAATCTTTTCCAAATTGTGAACTAATGTTCCTGCAGGAATGTCTTTAATCATTAAAGTATTACCAATTGAAACTTCAGTATCGGTTCCAAGTAAAATCTCTTGCCCAACTCTAATTCCTTCCGGTGCAGGTAATAATGCCAAATTTCCTTCAGTGTATTCTACCACCATTAAAGGAGCTGAATGAAATACTGAATTTACTAAATCTACAATCTTTCCTGATTGTGTTTCTTCAGATAGATACGGATAAGCTACTTTTCCAATCGCTCGATGAGTCGGAGCTCTATATATGGATCCTTTTCCTCTCCTTTGTTGTTTTAATCGTTTACCCATTTTAGATTAACCCTAGCTTGGACGTTACGTCAATTGCAGGTGTCGAATGATCAAGCTTCACATATGCTTTTTTAACACCTTTCATATCAATCATAGTTCGTACATTCAAGACTTTAACGGCGTATTCTTTTTGAATTGCCCATTTAATTTGAGATTTATTTGCAGATTTATCTACTGCGAAGACGAGTGTATTATCTGCTTCAATGGCTCTAACTGCTTTTTCTGTTGATAGCGGATATTTTAGAATTGCACTTACTTCGTTTCCTTTTACCATTATATGAATAATTTCTCCTTACCTAATTTTTCTAATGCTGATTTACTCCAAACGGTTGTTCTTCCAATATCTCCGCCAGGTGCTAGTAATTCTGCATTTAGATTATTAACAACTGACACTTCAACTCCCTGTAAATTGTCTGCTGCAAACATTGCTGGGCAAGCTTTACTTACGACAATTAATGGTCCAATTTTAGTTTTATATTTTCGGCCCCGCCGTGTTCCGGCTCCAGCTCTAATTTTTCTTTCCTTTGATCGATCTAATTCTGAATCTAATTTATTTGATTTGAATGCCTTAATCATTTCTGAAGTCTTTTTTAATAATTCTAATTTATCATCCATTACCACTAGATTTGATGCGGCCATTGCTGAACGAATTGCTTTTCTTCTTTCTTTTTTATTTATTTTTTCTTCAAGAACTTTTGCTGATCGTGGTGCAAATGCTTTTCGACCACCGACTGCACTCGCTACGAATGCACCAACCCAATAAAATTGGCTACCTCTTGCCCATAAATGCTTTCTTCTAATTCGAGATATCCCTTTTCCATAAGTTGTTTTGAACTTCTTTCTTCGTTTAGGAGTATGATATCCCTGCCGTTTACCTGCCATTGGATCTGAACCGTATGGTTGTCTTCGGCTCATTCTTAATGCGGAAACTGCTCTTCGAATTAAATCTTCTCTAACTGGTTCAGAAAATTGAGCTGGTAGATTTATTTCTGTTGATTTTCCGCCACTAACTCTCAATATTTGGACCTTTTTCATTATTGTTGACTCTCCATTGAAATTTCAATATTTTCCGGAATTGATTCAAAGACTGAACTTCTTTTTCGCTTTGCAAAATTTAATCTAACTAATCTCTTTTTTGGTCCAGGTAAGCTTCCGGCAATTAAAACATAATCTCCTTTAACTTCACCATAATTCAAAAATCCACCTTTTGGCGTTACGGGTAATTCTTTTGCATTTGCAATTTTAATTAGTTGCAAACTCATAACTGTTCGATTATGAAATCCCATTTGTCCAGGATGAGGAACTCTCCAAGTTTTAGCCATCCAATTTCCTAAAGTTGCTACTTTTCTTCTTCCGTCTCCGTGAGATTTACGATGTAAAATTGATACTCCGAATCGCTTTACTGATCCTTGGAATCCTTTTCCAGTTGTTACTGCAACTGCATCCATTAGATCTCCTTCTGAAAATATATCTCCGACACTGATTTGCTTTCCGATTAAGGATTTGGCATATTCAAATTGTTCTTTGACGTCCTTTCCGCCGATTGCTAATTCCATGATGTCTGGCTTTTTCTTTGAAAGTGATGCTGATTTTGGTTCAGTATAAACTAAAACTCTAATCTCTGATGCGTCATCTAATTTATTTTGAAGATCTTCCAACGCCTTTATATTTCGCTTTTTTGGAAGTTTTAATCTTCGAGCAAGATCCGCATTTAATTGATCAGACCACGCTTCACCTATAATTGATGAACCATATGCTGAAGATGAATATAAACGAATTGAAAGAAGATTAAGAGAAGGTGTCTCAAGGACTGTAACGGGTAAACGAATTTCTTCGCCCTTAGTTGGAGAATTTACGCGATTGTCAATAAAATGTAATTGTGTCATTCCTGCCTTATATCCGGCAAACCCTAACAGCTTGATATCTTTAATTTTATTCCAAGATCTAACTCGTGGAATCATACGATTGGCTTTCTTTCTATGCCAATACTGTAGGCTTCCTCTTCTCGGTCTTCTTCTGAATCCTGCTGAACTTCCCATGTGAGTTTTTAATTATTGGTTTAGTTTTTAAACCTTCTTGTGAGTCAAATTTATTTTTCAATAATCGCACTATAGCGACAGAATTCTAAGATCAATGCAGGGGTAATGAACGTATATCTGTTGACTTTATAAAATCTTCGGAGTAGGCACGAATTGCGAATAATTTATATAGGTTAGCTTACTACGCACCTCATGGAAGCTTATTGCGTAAAATGCCGTTCAAAGAATGAAATGTCTAGCGGCGAAGAAGTAACCATGAAAAATGGTCGACGAGCAATGAAGGGAAAATGCTCTTCATGCGGTACAGGTATGTACAGAATTTTAGGAAACAAATAAGCAGGTAACTGCTTATCTTCCTTTTTTTTAAGAGGTAAGTTTTTAAATCAAATATAATAATGAACTTTACGTCAGGATCGCATAATCCGGTATTGCGCCGGCCTTGAGAGCCGGTTCCTTATGGAATTGGGGGTTCGAATCCCTCTCCTGACGTTTAATATTTTTATTGTTAGATTAAACTTCAGTAATATCTTTAATCTTTTTTAGAATTTTTTCGAATAATTTTCCGCGCTTTTTGTAGATTCCGCTTCCCATATCGTATTTTAATAATTTTTCAGCAAAACCTCGCTTAGGTCCTCGTCTTCTAACAACTAAAAAAAGAGAACATAAAATATATTTTATCAAAACTACTCCTGTTCCTTCAGAATTCAGACGTCGATTTGATACTTTAATGGGCTGACTATTCAATAATCTGAATCTCAAACGCTTTTTTCTTCCTCTTAAAATATAAGTTACGTCTTCTGCAAGATAAATATCTGGATCAAATCCTCCAATTTTATTAAATGCGGATTTACTTGAAATAATACAATATCCTGCAGCTGCCGGATAAGGAGTATATTGCAATAAAGAAATACTTTGATTAATGAATTGATAATATGCTTTGTTTGCTAATCTGGAATCAGATCCCTTAGATTTACATGTAGCTAAAGATAGTCTTTTTTGTTTAAATTCAGTTAATGTGTCTTTAATGAAATCTTTAACTGGGTAAACATCTGCATCAAAAAAATAAATATATTTTCCTTTTGAAGTTTCTGCTCCGAAATTTCGACCTTCCGATACTCCTTTTTTTGGTGTTGAAATAAATTTTAAGTTAATTCCTTGTTTTTTAAATTTTGAAATATATGACTCTACAACTGATTTTGTATTATCTTCTGATTTTCCGTCAGATACAATAACTTCAAAATTGGGAAAGGATTGATTCAGAATATGATTTAGTGTTGTTCCAATCTGTTTCTCTTCATTTTTAGTTGGTATAACTATCGAAACTTCGATCATGAATTATGTTCAAAAACAATGTATAAATACTTAATGTCTGAATCCATATTATGAAACTTGGAGTCTTATTTTCCGGAGGAAAGGATAGTACTTTTGCAACTGAATTAGCAAACTCGGGACAAAATGAAGTAGTTTGTTTAATGTCAATGAAATCTGAAAATAAAGATAGTTATATGTTTCATACTCCGAATATTGATCTAACTGAAATTCAGGCAAAATCCTTAGGATTACCTTTAATTTCTAGGAAAACTGAGGGTAAAAAGGAAGATGAATTGATTGATCTTCGACGATTAATTCAGAAAGCACAGAAAGAGTACAAAATTGAGGGTGTTGTTACTGGAGCAGTTGAATCAGTTTACCAATCTTCACGAATTCAGAAAATATGTTCCGATCTTAGTTTATGGTGTTTTAATCCACTTTGGCAGCTAGATCAAGAAACTCTTCTTAAACAACTATTGAAGCGGGGTTATGACATTATTATTTCAGGAATCGCTGCTTATCCACTCGATGAAAAATGGTTAGGCAGAAAATTGACAAAATCGATGATTAAAGAATTAGTTACTCTTAAACAAAAATTTGGCGTTAATCCTGCAGGTGAGGGCGGAGAATTTGAATCGTTAGTTGTAAATGGTCCGAATTTCAAGAAAAAAATTAATATACATAAACATCGATTGGAATACAAAAATCATGCAGGTGTTTTTATTGTGGAGGATGCAGAATTAAAATGAAATTATTGATAGTTAATACTTGTTCAAATAAATTAAGTGAAAGGGAGTTCGTTATCCCGTTTGAATATAATAATTCTCGAACAAATCATTATTCCGAATTAAAAGATTTGAGCTGGGCCGATAAAATATTGATAACGGGTACTGCGTTAAGAGATAACGAATATCTAGATAATTTGGATAAATTTGATTGGTTAAAAAATGTTAATAAGCCTGTCTTGGGAATTTGTTCTGGAGCTCAAATCATAACATCTGTTTTTGGTGGAAAAATAATTAAAAATCAAGAAATTGGAATGGTTGACGTTAATGGAAATTTATTTGGTAAAACTAAATTTCAGGCTTATTCGTTGCATCAAAACGGAATTTCAAATCTAGGAGAATTTGATATATTAGCTAGATCAAAAAATTCCATTCAGGCCATCAAACATAAATCTAAAGATATTTATGGTATAATTTTTCATCCGGAAGTTCGAAACGAATGGGTTGTTGAAAAATTTATAGAAGTTTAAATTCGCTAATCAATTTTCCAAGATTTTCTTCAGTTTCAGGGCCAATTGCTAATGCGGTTTTACTTCCGGGCGGAACTTGAGTTATACCTGCATCTGTCGTCATCGAAGTTGTCATCTTTCTAGATTTAGCCTGTCTATGCAATTTTATCATAGTTTCAGTGTCAGGACATTTCAAAACAATCTTTCCTTGCCCACTCTGTCGCCATTTCTTGAAAGATTTTTTATTTATTGAGTTTAGAGCTGCATCTAGACTCGCATGTGCGACTTGTGCAGCGATTTTACCTTTAGTCATTTTTAGAGACATATTAACTAAAATCGCTTGTTTGTATTTTACCATCTAATCTTAAAGCCGTTAAAGTTTATATTAATTTTCAAAAGTTATTTATGTTAAAAGAGGAAGATATACTATGTTTAAATTAATACAGAATGCATTACATTCTATTCGAGATTATACTGAAAAATATCCATTAATTTCAATGTCAATTATATTTGGTTTTGCATTAAGTTACAGATCAATGTTTACTTATGGAACAAATTATTTTCACTTATTTTTAATTGTTAATTCACTTGTTTCATTTATTTTCCTAAAAGTCTTGACAGAATATTTTATTAAAATCGTTAGACATAAGGGAGATAAATTTATCAAAAAATTTGGTTTTATGAATGCATTTTTGTTGTTTTATCTTGCAATCGTTTCTAATGGTTTGATATTGTTTTTAGATACTGCTAATTTTAAAATAAAACATGGTTCTAAATATAAATCCTCTGAACCAAAAATGGGCCGTCACGGTATAAAGGAGGAAGCGGCGTATCATGCATTATTTACTTTAATATTAATAATTTCAACAGGAATATTTTATTATTTAACATCTTTCACAAATAATATTGTAATCGAATCATTATTCAGATTATCTTTATGGAGTATGTTTTGGAGTGTAATTCCGGTAGCTGGAATTTTTTCATTTTTTACTATGAATTTAGTTGGGAAAGCTTCAAAAATGCTTAATTTAAGTATAAACTATGATCATTCACCGGCATCAACTGGAGGTACTACTTTTTTAGTTGGTCAAAGAAGAATCTGGCCATTTTTTGCTGCATTTGTATTATTCTTTTCAATGATGTTATTGGGTAAAATTAATTTATTCAATGCAACCGCGAGTTCAATTATAGTTGCATTAATTTCAGTAATTGCATGGTTAATTTTTTATGAATACGGTTTTAAAGAAACTGTAATTAAATGAATAATTTATTATAATTTGATAATATTTTATTTGAAATAGATTTTTCATCAATATCTGAAACTTCTGAAATTTTTTGTATTGTTAGACCGATATTGGATGAATCATTTCTTTCTCCTGGTTTTGGAGCTAAAAATGGTGCATCAGTTTCAGTTAATAATCTGGATATTCCTACTCGTTTGACTAATTTTTTGAAAGTTTTACTTCGAACAATTGTTACTGGAATTGAAAAATAATATCCATATTTATTTGCTTTTTCGGTAGCCTCCAAATTTCCGCAAAAACAATGCATTATTACGGGAACTTTGGCTGACTTCATAATTTCAACAGTATCTAACTCAGCATTTCTGGAATGCACGATTAACGGTTTATTAATTTTATTTGCAAGTTTAATTATTTTGGAAAGAACTTCTTTTTGTCTTTGTTTTTTAGCATCTTCTTTTGTCCAATAATAATCTAATCCAACTTCACCTATTGCGACAATTTTTGTTTTGTTTTCTTCAATTTGATTTAAAATTTTATCCAAATCTTTATTTGAAATTGTTCCGGCCTCAGTAGGATATAATCCTAACGCAGCATCAACAATATCATATTTTTTAGATAATTTCAAAACATTTTTGTTATCTTCAAAACTTAATCCATTTGATATAACTTTTGAAACTCCGGCAGATTTCATATTTTTGATAACTTTGTCTATATCTTTGTTGAAGTTCTTATATGTAAAGTGTGCGTGCACATCTACTATTTTCATAAGTTCAGCTCTTGAATAAGCGTATTAATATCTTTTGTTTTGTTTATTTTGGACCGCAATTTTGGACCGCCATCAACATATTTCAAAAAATAAATAATATGTTCCTTAACTTTTTTGAATGAAATATCATATTTATTTGCTAAATCTAGATATTCATTAGCCAATTTGAATTTATCTTTAGTTCGATATTTACCTTTTGCTTCTAAATCAATGCATTGCTTGAAAATATATGGATTTTTTGCTGCTGCTCTTCCCAACATGACATAATCGCATCCTGTTTCGGACTTCATTCGAATTGCATCCTCAGGGGTTTGGATATCTCCATTTCCGATAACCGGTATATTAAGTTTATTTTTCAATTTTTTGATGTGTTCCCAGTTTGCAACTCCACTACGTTTTGTGGCTGCAGTACGTGGATGCAATGTAACTGCTGAACAACCTACGTCTTGTGCAATTTTTCCTATCTTCAAATAATTTATATTTTTATCTGAGTATCCTGAACGTATTTTGGCAAATATTGGTTTTTTTGAAGTTTCTACCATTTTTGATAGTATTTTTTCTACAAGTTTTGGGTCTTCTAATAGAATTGCTCCAACTTTCTGTCTTTGGGCTTTATGGACGGGACAACCTAAATTATAATCAAAAACATCTACTTTATTTTGTATAAATTCGATCGCAGATTTTATTTCATCTAGTTTCGTTCCCGCTAATTGTAATCCTACACTTTTTTCTCGTCGTCTATCGATTTTTACTTTATCAATACCTCTTGAAAGTGCTGCAGCATATGTCATCTCGGTAAATGTTAATCCAGAACCATACTTTGAACACATTATTCTGAAAGCGGTATCAGAAACGCCCACCATCGGTGAAGCAAAATATTTTGACTTGAATTTCATTTCTCTAAAACAACAAATCTACGTGTTAATCCTCCGTGTACATACCAATTAAATTGTCCGAGTTTCTTGAATTTTGGATAAATTAATTTATTCATTGATATTTTACTTGGAACTATTATTACTAGCCTACCTTTCTTTTTGAGAACTTTGTAGGCTTCCTCAATAAATTCTTTGAATAATTGACGAATATTTCTATTGGATGTTGTTGAACTTTGACCATACGGTGGGTCACAAATAATTGCTTCCAATGAATTTTTCTTGAATTTTGAAGAAAGATCTAATGCGTTTAACTTTATCAGACTTTTTGGTTTGATTTTATAATGTTTCAAATTGATTTTAGATCTCTTTATCATTCTATCATCATAATCACTCCCGATAATTTTCAAACCATTCATTGCCGCTTCAATTAAAATGGATCCAGTTCCGCAAAATGGATCCAAAATTTCATTTTTTGCATTGCTTAAATTAACCATAACTCTTGCCATTTTTGGTTTCAGAACAGTAGGATGGAATGCAGGTCGATCTTTTGGATGTCTTCCTCTATACTGGCTATATATCGGAGTCCAATTTGAACCGTCATCAAAATATGCTTTTTTAATTAGTGCTGATTTTTCAATTAATTTGAGTGCAGAATCTTTGGTTATTTTTTTATTAATTGTAAGGAATTTTCCTCTTTTAATTCCGGATTTATCAAAAATAGTTTCAACTTCAAATCGAGATAAATCTAGATTTTCTCCAGAAAGTTTAAATTTTAATTGCATGGGCTAACGTTTCTTATTTTTTGATTTTAAAATCATTCTTTCCAAAACAATTAATTTTCTTAAGCCAAATGTTAATCCAAGTAAAAGTCCGATTACTGCACCCCATAAAATGAATTCAGTCGGAGATAAAGCTACCATATACTGTATATCGATTAGTTATTTATAAAATTATGCCTCTAAAAAAATTCTGGTTTAGGTTGTGAGTCAGGTACAGCTGTTGGTTTTCTATAGACTTTGGCGATTCCCGGAGTTACAATCAACCAATGTTCTCCGAATGCAGCAATATCTCCGTCATTTGCGTCTACCGTTTTCTTTAACTTATCAATAACTCTCTTCAAACCAATTGAATCTCGATCTTTTAAGGGAAGCATATTAACTATTGCAATTATCGATCCTGTGCGAACACTATCTAAAATTGGTTTAATTGATTCGAAATTATCTAACTTAAACGTTCGAACAAGAAGTTTTGATTTTTTGTTTTTTTGTGATTCAGGATTAATCTCAACATAATCTTCAGTTAAAACAACATCCTCGCGAGATGGTAAAAACTTTCCAATTGAAAGCCTATCTTTTAATTTATTGAATGGACTCATAATAAATGAAAGTTATTACTGTCGAATTATAAAGTTTTGGATACTTAGCTAGCGATTATACTTTCGGGCTAATTTCTTCCAAAATACTTGAAATATTCCATAATTGTGTTCTCGAGAATGTTTGCAAATTTTGGTCTTCGGAAAGCTCTGCAAGAATATCTTTCGCTTCATTTATTGATATATTCTTATCTCTGCCTTCATCATTTAAAATAAGGCTAATTAATTTTAATTTATCTTTAACATTTCGCGGTAATGAACTATCTTCAGTAAGTTCATTAATCATTTCAATAAGTTCATTTAGGTTTTCCATCTTTAAGTCCATTAGATATTGTTTCTTGTAATTCACTTGCTTTTTTCTTAAACTTTTCCTCTTGATCGGAAATTATTTTTTGATGAGAAGACAATTCTTTTTCTTGTTTATTTAATTCCTCTAAAACTATTTTCTTTTCTTTTTCAATAATTACTGATCCAACCATTGAATAAACTTTTCCTTTAGATGATTTAACTTCATTAATCGAAGATTTAATTTCACTTAATGAAAAGTCTAATTGTCTACGTTGATTATCAATTAGTCCAACTCTGTGTTGTAAAACATTGAGTTCATTTAATTTTTTTTGTAATTCATCTGATTTCATTTTTTAGATTCCAAGTCTTTTGAACAATCGCCATCAAACCTGAAAGATTTGTTGCGACTGCTCTAAATGCAACTGCATCGTTTGCTACAATTTTAATTTTTAAATTGTTCCCTTTCTTTAAAGTATAGCTTGCTCTTCCAGTTTTAAAATTTTCTTCAGGTAAGAGTGCTTCATAAAATAAATTAAGTAATTTATTACTTCCTTTGATCTCAATAGTTGATTCAATCATTATCTAGCCTTAACAGTTGATCCTGCTACGCCTCTTGATTTGAATAAAATTCTAGAACTGCAGTAAGGACAAATTACTCTTACTCTTACTTGTTCTTCTTTTATTTCATGCGAACAATTTTGACAAATATATACCATCTTATTTAATCTCGCTGGCAGGTGAATAAGCTTTTCCAGTAAATTTAGCTGAACAAGATCTACACTCCCAGATTCCAGTTGAGACTCTTTTAACATTAACTTTCAAACAATAAGGACATTTATGCTTTGCTCTTTGAGAAATTTCAGAATTAAGTAATCTTTCCTTAATTCTTCGACCATACCTTGCACCAAATCGTCCTGCGGATGCTAACTTTTTAAGTCTCATTTTCAAATACTATGAAGAGTCTTTAAAAGACTTTTCAATGCGCCGACCGGGATTTGAACCCGGGTCACCAGCTTGGAAGGCTAGAATGATACCAGACTACACCATCGACGCATGAGATTAAATCAATTATCTAAGTTTAAAAGATTTTGCAATAGAAAGTTATTATTAAAGTTAGTGCAAATAAATAATATGAAAATACTTATAATTGTTGCACATCCGGATGATGAGGTATTAGGCTGTGGTGGGGCAATCGCATCATATACTGATCAAGGTCATGAAGTTACTTCAATAATTTTTACTTATGGTGAAAATTCAAATTTGAATGAAAGTCCGAGAAAACTAGCAAAAACTCGTTCAGGTGAATCGATTCGTGCAGGTAAAATACTGGGTGTTAAAAAAATGTATTTTTTAGGTTTACCTGATAACACTCTTTCTGAAGAAATCAAAGATGAATCTCTTTATAAAAAATTATTAACTATAATCAGAGAAAGGAAACCCAATATAATCTTAACACATTCAATAGATGATTATCATCCAGCACACCGGAATGTTGCAAAATTGATTAAAAAACTTGTCTCAGAAAATAAATTAAAATCTAGAATTTATACTTTTGCCATTGGAATTCCAATTCGTGCAGTTCAAAAAAACAAACCCAAATTAATTATTGATACCACTCGATATCAGTCTAAAAAGAAAATGGCATTGAAACAATTTAAATCTCAACATTGGAACTTTAATTATTTTGGTAATCTTTCTAAGATAAAGGATTATATTTATGGTATATTTCATGATAAAAAATCGGTAGAGGTATTCTACAAATGGTGAAAATCCTTTTTGTTTCTGATACATTCTATCCGCGCGTAGATGGGATAATTAGATTTATGGAAGAGATGTATGATAAACTCAGAGATAAATATGATATAACTTTCTTAGTCCCAAAATTAGATGGTGGCTCTAAAAAAGCAAATAGGAAAAAAATGAAGGTTATTTATTGTCCGACCTTTAATTTTTCAATTGCTGAGTTTAGACCAAGTAAACCTCTGACCAGTATTGTAAAAAATGCTATTGAAAATACAGATTTAATTTTTGTTAATACTCCGGGCGGACCTCTCGGAGCAAGTTCAATTTATTACGCTAAGAAAAAAAATAAAAAAATAATTTCTTATGCTCACACTTTAGACTGGGAACTCTTTCCTTTTGCAATAGATAGACCTAAATTGAAAAATATTGTTACTCCTATATTAAAACGGATCTATTCACAATCTGATCTAATTCTGGTTCCAGATGAATTGATTGCAAATGAATATAGAAAAATAGGTATCACTTCTGAATTCAAGATTTTACCGCTGGGTGCAGATGTTAGAAAATTTAAAGAGAATATTTTTGATCGATTCACCGTAAGACGAGAATTGGGAATTGATAAAGAATTTGTAATTGGTTATCATGGTCGACTCAGTAAAGAAAAAAATATAAAATTATTAGTTGATTCATTTAAAAAATTCCATAAAAAATATCCAGATAGTAAATTACTTGTTTTGGGAGATGGGCCTGAAAGAGATTTAGTTAAAGGTGATGGAATAATTTCTACTGGGTTCGTATCAAATCCTGAACTATATTTACGTGTAATGGATTGTTATGTTCTTTTATCTAAAACAGAAACTAGTGCATTAAGTTTAATGGAGGCAATTTCTTCAGGAATACCTATAATTTCAAGTGCAGTTGGGTTAATTCCCACATATGTTAACGATACAACTGGTATTTTAATTGAAAAAAAGGATTTGAAAAAACAACGTATTGTTCAATCAATGGAATCTATAAGAAATTCGCGATTTAAAGCAAAAATAAAAACAATTGCTGCAAGAATATTTATAGAAAAACGTGATTGGAATAAAATTGCTAATGAATTATCAAATATTTTTGATAAAACTTTAGTTAAGCAAACTTAATTTGTAGTCTATTTCTAAATGCGTGTTTAATTTCTTTTCCAAGTGCACTTCGTTTCATAATCTTTAGTGATTTACCTTTTTGAACAGGGAGTTTTGAAATCAAAACTTTATCAATTATAATTTCTACTTTTTTTGTTGGGGTAAAGAATAGAAATTCAAAATATTTTGAAGTTTCAATTAATCTCCAACGTAATTGTCTTCGATCTTCTCTTTCTTTTTGTTTTACTTCTTTTACAGGCATAACTACTGTTGAATCCCCGTAAGAATATATTTCATACTCTAATTCATCTGTGTCATAATCAAAAATATCTACAACAGGTCTTGCTAAATCTTTTTCTCGCATTCCTGATGGAACTTTAACTCCCATTTTTAATCCGTAAACTTTTTCGACCTGACCATTTCTAATAAAAATAACTGTATCTACGATTGACGGAATCATTCCAACTTCAACTTTTCCAATAAATCTTTGAACTGAATCAATTGGTCTTGATGCATGGACTACTCCTACCATTCCAACTCCTGCAAGTCGCATATCTGAAAATAATCTAAAGTCGCTCATATTTCTAACTTCGTCATAAAGTGTATAATCTGGACGAGTTAGTAAAAGAATATCTCTGAGATCATCATGACTAGCTTTGTTTAATGAATATTGAGTTACGGACGGCGGTAACTGCATATCTCTCGGAGATTCTAATGATTTTACAACCTTGTTTTGATTTGAATATTTTGTTGCAAGAGATTGTGCAAATGTAGACTTACCGCTCCCGGGACTTCCAGAAATTAAAATTCCTTCTGCACGAGTTTCCAATCTATTTGTAATTTTTGAAGATAATTTATAATCTGATAAATCTAATTTTTTAACTGGTCTCACTAATGTTATTTCCCGTGCATCGGATAAAGGCGGTCTGGTTACAACAATTCTATAATTCTTAATTTGAGCAATAATGATTCCTTTTCGATTTGTTTCCAAGAATGAATTTTTCAGAACTCTTGCTGCAAATATAATTTCATCTGCGATTTCTTTTAATTTCTTATCACTTAATTTTGATTTTGAAACTTCAACAAATGACCAATTTCCCGGTGTTCCTTTTTTGGCTTTCGCAAAATCTCCTTCCTTTAAGTGTACTGACATATATTCATTTTTAAAAAATTTTTCGAAACTTAATGTTTTGATTTGTTTGGTTGATTCAAAAAATTTAACTGAAACATCCGATGCCAATGCAACTTCTGATTGAACTTTATCTGAAGTTAATAGCGTTGCATTTTCAGTTGATGCCAAATTTCTAATAATTTCGTCAATTGACCCACGTTTGGCAAGACTTATTTCATCTGCGGTTAAAACGTCTCCTTTGAAAGTAATTTTAACTTTGGATTCTTTCAAAAGTTTTAATTCATCCAAACCTATAAATCCTGTTTCTTTTCCCTGATTTGCTTGATTTTCTAATTCAGACAAAAGTGCACGATGAATTATTATTTCCTTTATTTTATATTCAGTTAAATTCTTTGATAAAATCTGATTGATAATTGCACTTGTGTCTGGAACAACTTTAGTTAATACGACGATTTTCTTCCACCCAATTAACAAATGCTTTTACAGTATTTAAAGCATTTGAAGCAGAACTTGTACTTGAGTATTCTGATTCCTTGAATTTATAATAAAATTTATAGAAGTCTGAATATTCATTATTTGTTTTTTGAAAACTACTTATCACTAAAGATTTTTCGTTCATTTCTTCATTATCAAATTGAAGTAATTCTCGAATTGCTAATTTAGCTGCATCAAGTAAATGTTTATTTGCGCCTTTTGAAAAATCAGAAGCATCGTCGCGATTAAGTAAATATTCTGCAAATTGAATTTTTTTCTTAGCAGTTTCAATTTTCGACAATTATCTCACCTACTTTATTAACAAAATCTTCTGCTTGACTAAAATAAGTCTTTATGGTTGACATATCGTACGTTGTTGTTGAATAATCTTGGTCAGCAACAGTATAATTATCATCTCTACGATAATGAATTGAACTTGAGTTCAAAGACATTTCTAATTCTACCATTTTTCTCAAAAACCCTATCGTTATTGGATCAAATTCTTTTCTTTTCGCAACTTTATTTTTGAATATTTCTGCCATTACGCTAAATTGTTTTGGAAAGGGTTCAATATTTTTTTGCTTCCGCTCATAAGTTAATAATGCTTCAAGAGATAATCTTACTGATTTTATCAATTGATTAGTCACAGTGAAGACAAAATTTGAATCTTTATTGAGATTGAAAGTTACAAAAAGAAGATGTTCAGCAGAATTAATTTCGAGTCTTGCATCTTTCATTAATTGTTCATAGTCGGCCATAGGTAATTTTTTGAGTCTAGATATAAAAGTTTATATATGGTTTATAGAGGAATACTGCATGCCTCAATAGTTCAATTTGGGTAATAATTATCCTAAATAACTCAAGTCTTCAGGTTTGGTGTCTTTTGTTCCGTTTTGAGCTTTCGCTGAAACTTTTATCATATCTTTTAATTTGTTTTCAAAGTCTTCTGCTTGTTTCATTAAAGGTTTAGGATCGATTTTTAATCCAAGATATACATCAAGATATTTTATTAATTCTGCTGCACTTCTGGAATCAGGCAATCCGACACTGGTTTCAGCAAAAAGAAAAGTTGAATTTACATGATCTGATTTTAGCATTAATGCACCGGTAACTCCTGTAACTGCACCACTTTCCAATTTTTCTAATCCCATCTTTCGAAATTCTTTTTCAGCTTTTGGATAATTTGATTTAATAAAAATCCTAGATAGTCCGTCTTCCATAGGTGAAACTACGCCTTCTAAACTTATGATTTCTTTAGCATTCAGAGTTTTAGCTAACTCCAAAATTATTTCGGAAACTTCCCACTCAATACCTTTTATTCCGGCAATTGCATGAACAAAAACTATATTTTGTTTTGGTGCATAAAAAACTTCCAATAGTCTTCGGGTCTCTTCTCCGTGAATCATTGCAATTGGAGGTATTTTTTCATCAAAAATATGTCCTATTGATCGAGTTTTAAGATGATCAATCATATATTCCACGGCAATAGTTCCAACAAATCCAACTCCTGGAAAACCTTCAATTATTATTGGTCTTTTTGGCTTTTCGTGAAGAATCAATTCCATACTGGATTATATATATTGTTTTTTATAACAGTTTCTAGGTATTCGTAAGTCTTATAAAGTCAAATAATTAGAGAATATTGTCAGCGGTCAAAGCGGATAGGCAACACCCGTTCCCATTTCGAACACGGAAGTTAAGCTGTTCTACGTTTTTATCGGTACTGCCCAAGGGTGGGAAAGTGAGAAAGCTGCTGACTTTCATACTCTTTTTATTCTCTTAAATATAATTTTAATATGAAAAATTTTTCAAAAAAAATTGGTTTAGAACGAATTGAAATTCTATTCAAAGAAGCTGAAAAAAATAATGATTATTCAGACAGATATGTTTTCTTAGCAAGAAAAATAGCAATGCGGTACAATATAAAAATTCCCGGAGCGCTAAAGAGGAAATATTGTCATCATTGTTATAAATATTTTAATCTGAAAAGATATAAAGTTAGAACGAACTCGAAAACAAAGGCTGTTGAATATACTTGTCAAGTATGTCAAAATATAACTCGGTTCGGATACCGAAATAAAAGTAAATAGCTATTTCTCTTTTTTAATTAGATTGTTTTTTCTTTAATTTCCAAATCTATTTTTTTGATAAAATCTGCCATTTTTACTCCGAATTTTGGTTTACTCCCTCTCGGTCGTACTGCAATGGTTCCTTTATCCTTTTCTTTTTGACCAATTACAATAATATATGGAACTTTTTGTTTTTCTGCATCCCGAACTTTCCGCTGTACGGTTTCAGATCGGAAATCACCTTCGACCCTTATTCCTCGCGATTCTAATATTTTGACAATTTTTTTAGTATAATTAATAATATCGTCATTGAAACTTATTACTTTAACTTGAGTTGGAGCTAACCAAACTGGAAATGCACCATTATAGTGCTCAATTAATATTCCAAACATTCTTTCAAAGGATCCAAGTAATGCTCGATGCAAAATTATCGGATATTCTTCTTTATCTGATTTGTTAGTATAGGTTGCACTGAGTCTGGAAGATAAATTAAAATCTAATTGAATCGTCGATAATTGCCAAGATTTCTTGTTTGCATCTTTAAAATGAAAATCAATTTTTGGACCATAAAATGCACCATCTGCTTTGTTGATTGAATATTTCATACGATTTTTCTTCAAGGATGATTCTAAAATAGATTCTGCTTGATTCCAAGTTTTAATGTCTCCTACATATTTCTTCGGGCGAGTGGATAATTCTACACGTGTATTTTTGAAACCCAGGACTTTGTATACTGATTTTACTAATTCAATTAATTTTGAGATTTCTTCATTCAATGTTTCGAGATTGCAAAAAATGTGTGCATCATCTTGAGTAATCATTCGTACTCTGGAAAGCCCAGTTAATGCTCCTGATGCTTCATTTCGATAAACTGTGGCAAATTCTGCATATCTTACCGGTATATCTCGATAAGAATGATTTTCTTGTTTGAAAATTGTTGTATGAAAAGGGCAACTCATTGGTTTAACTGCCATTTTATCCTCTCTGGCTTTTACTAAAAACATATCTTCTCTATAATTAGCCCAATGTCCTGATTTCTTAAATAAATCTATTTTTGATAAATGAGGTGTTCTTACAAATTTGTAACCTTGTTTTGATAGAAGATTTCTTATAAATGATCGAAGTTCATATAGTACCGTCTCACCTTGCCAAGGAAATAAAGGTAGACCTGGACCAATATCGTCATTTTGCTGATAAAGATTAAGTTTTGGACCGATAATTCTATGGTCATTTGATCGAGTCATAGAATATGGTCTTACTTAATGTATAAAAATAAATCGATTAATAATGAAGGACGGCGCTAATAACGCTGACCGTCCCGAAGTCGTCTTACAAATGTCTTATACCTTTCTTGGAAACCTTCGCTTTCCAAATTTGTGATGGCATCCAGTCCGGTGCATTTGCTGGAGCTGAAACTTTTTCTCGTTGTCCCGAATAAAGATGTAACTTTCGTGTACCTCTTTCACGCAAAACAATTGTGGAAAAATCTCTTGTCGCAGCTTTCAATGCAGCTTGTCTAGGTTGCCTTCCGGTAAAGACATGTGCTGTATCTCTTTCATTCTCTTGTAGCACGAAGTATCTCATGCCACCAGATCTTGCTTTTGCCATGATTTTAGTCTCCAGCTATAATATATAAGGCCTTCGATACACGTTTTTGGTTATTTTATTATTTCTCCGGTTTCTTCCGACCAAAAAAGAAGATCTAATTGATCCATATTTATTCCAATTTTTTGACAAAAAATTCTCATTTTTTCTTCTATTTCAAGATATTTTTTTGGAGTTAGATTTTTTGGAACTTCATCAACAATATTAACTTTCACTAAATTTTTTAGTATATGACGATCTAAAATTGCAATATCTTTACCAAATCCGATATTTCTTAAAAAGTGAGATGATTCTTTATATCCGATACCTTTGAATGATTTAACAATTTCAGTTCTTAAATTAAATATGTTTGAATAATCAAAATTGAAGTTAGAAAAGGTTTTTCTTGCTTCAACAATTCTTATAGATTTGGTAATATGAAAACGGATTCCGGTCAACTGTGTCTGGATTTCTTCAGGTGTTCCGTAAAAAAGTAGGTTATTCTCAACTAAATTTCTGATAGATATATCTGCTGATTTGGCTTTAGACTGTGGGGTCAATAAACAAAATGCAAGTTCTTCAAATATTTGTCCTAAATCCGTTTTATCAATATTTGAAAAATCTTCGAGACGAGAATTTATTTTTTTCTTTCTGAGTTCAAATCTTTTCAAAAAATGATTAATCTGAATCTGTGCTTCCGAATCCACCTCGATTTTCCCCCATACTCTCTTCTGTTTCTTTCCATTCAACTTGTTCAATTTTTACAAATATTCCTTGTCCCAACTTTTCACCTTTTGAAATAATGACTGGTCTATTAGTTATATTATATACTTGTAGCATAATCTCATCGCTGTCTCCGCAATAATCTTGATCTATTATTCCTATAGAATTTGGCATTAACAATCCTTTTTTTCTGAACATACTTCCTCTAGGCGCAAGCATCAACATATATCCTTCAGGAGTTTCAACAATTATATTTACTGGAATGAGTTCGGCAGAATTTTTTTGGACTATTTTTTCTTTCCTACAAATTAAATCAAATCCAACTGAACCTTTTGTTTCATGAACGGGTAAGGGAAAAGATTTGTCGACTCGTTTAATTCTTACTTTCATCTAAAAAAAATAAATTTGGTGTTTAAATAAATTTGTTAGCTGTGTCGTATCAAAATATTTATAAATTAACTATAGTTAATTCGATTATGAAACATCCACAAGAAATTGAAGTTTGGTATATTATGCCTGCAATTAGGAAAGAATTATGTAATATTTTGCTTGATAAGCATAATTTTAATCAAAAAGAAATTGCAAAATTACTTAATATTACTGAGGCTGCAGTTTCTCAATACAAAAAGGAAAAACGGGGGCAACATGTTAAATTACCTGAGTCTGTTTTATCTGAACTTAATATTTCTGCTAGAAAAATTGTTGATGATGAATCGACTGTTTTTAGAGAAACTCAAAATATATTAAATCATATTCGAAATACGTCTACTATTTGTGACATTCATAAAATAATCGATGAATCGGTTGAATCAGATTGTAAGGAGTGTATATTGCATCAAAAATGAGAGATAAATATTTTGACCATTCTGCGACAACCTATGTAAGACCCGAAGTAGTTGAGATTATGCAAGAATATTATTCAGAAAAATATGGGAACCCTGGAAGTTTCCACTACAAAGGACTTGAAGCAAATGAAGCTTTAAACTCTGCAAGAGAAAAATTTGCAGATATAATTGGTTCTAAATCAGATGAAATTATTTTTACAGGTGGCGGAACAGAAAGTTGTAATTTAGCAATAAAGGGTGTTGCAAGATCTTTGAAAAAACAAGGTAAACATATAATCACTTCTACAATTGAACATCACGCAGTTATGGATACTTGCGATTATTTGGAAAGACATGAAGATTATGAAGTTACTTATGTTGATGTAAATAAAGACGGTATTATTGATCCCGAATCGGTCCGTAAAGCAATTCGTCCGGATACAATCTTAATTTCAATAATGTATGCAAATAATGAAATTGGTACAATCCAACCAATAAAGAAAATTGCGAAAATTGCAAAAGAAAATGATGTTTTAATTCATACTGATGCTTGTCAAGCGATTGGTGCATTAGATATTAATGTTCAAGATTTGGGAGTAGATATGATGACATTAAATGCAAGTAAAATTTATGGACCGAAGGGAGTTGGGATGTTATATCTTCGAAAAGGTGTTAGAATTGTTCCTTTAATCCATGGCGGAGGACAAGAAAGAAATCTAAGAAGTGGAACTGAAAATGTTCCGGGAATTATTGGTTTTACAAAAGCTGTCGAATTAGCACAAGAAGAAAAAACTGAAGAAAGTAAACGATTAATTAAATTAAGAGATTATTTAATAAAACGAGTTACTGATGAGGTTCCAGAATGTTGGTTAAATGGTCATCCTGAAAAAAGACTGCCTAATAATGCGAATATTACTTTCCTTAATGTAGAAGGAGAGGCAATTATTTTGCTTTTGAATGAATACAAAGTCTATGTTTCAAGTGGATCTGCATGTACTTCAAAAACTTTGGATCCGTCTCATGTAATTGTTTCTATGGGATTACCTTATGAAGCAGCACACGGTAGTATTAGATTTACTTTAGGTAAAATCAATACAAAAAAGGATATTGATGATATGATGGAAGTTCTTCCTCCGATTATTAAAAAATTGAGAGGAATTTCTCCAGTACACCTTAAGGCAAGTGAGGTTATTAAATGATAGAAATAAAGGCAACAATGCATCCTGATGTAAAAGCTAAAGTAGATGGTAAAAAATGGTTTTACACTGAACAAGTGAGAGATCACTTTTTCAACCCAAAGAATATTTTGAAAACTGAAGAGGAAGCAAAATTATATGAAAAGGAATCTCACGGAGTTGGGGAAGTTGGAAGTCCTGCTTGTGGAGATATGATGAAAATTTGGGTCAAAGTTGATTCGAAAACTGATAGATTGCAAGAATGTAAATGGCAAACTTTTGGTTGTGCTAGTGCAATCGCAAGTACTTCTATGATGTCTCTAATGGTTACAGAAAATAAAGGTATGACTATCGCTGAAGCATTGAAAATGAAACCGCACGATATTACTGCAAGATTGCATGGTTTACCTGCAAGAAAATTTCATTGTTCCGTACTTGGTGATAAAGCCTTAAGAGCTGCAATAAATAATTATTTCTTTAAATCAGGACAAAAAGATAGAATTATTGTTTCTAAGGGTGCAGAAATAGTTGATAAAATTCTTAAAATAACTGATAAAGATATAGAAGAAGCTGTTCTTGAAGGAGCGAATGATTTTGAAGCAGTTCAAAAGAAAACAAAAATCGGTGTTCAAGATAAAACCTGTATTCCTCGAGCAAAAGAGTTAATAGAATTCTATAAAGACAAATATTACGGTTAAGATAGACAATAATTTATTTAGATTTAGATACTCCTTTTTTTGGGCAAATATCTTCAAAAAAACAATTAGAACAAATAGGTGTTGGTGCCTTGCAAAAAGATCTACCATGTTCAATTAAAAGCCATGAAACTTCCTGCCATTTTGATTTATTATACATTTTCATTAGATCTTGTTCGATCTTTACAGGATTTTTATGTTCAGTTAATCCGAGTCGATAAGAAACTCTCTTAACATGAGTATCAACTGCAATTCCTTCGTGTTTATTAAATCCTGAACTCAATACAATATTTGCCGTTTTTCTTGCGACTCCTCTCAATTTTAAGAGTTCGTTCATTTCATTTGGAACTTTTCCGTCATATTCTGTAACAATTGTTTTTGCAGAAGAAATTATTGACTTTGCTTTACTTCTATAGAATCCTGTTGAATAAATATATTTTTCGAGTTCGTTTTTAGAAATATTTGCAAAATCTTGTGGAGTTTTATATTTTTTGAACAAAACTTTTGTGACTTTATTTACGCGTTTATCGGTGCATTGGGCAGATAAAATTGTAGAAACTAAAACTTCGAAAGGATTTCTTGCATTCAAGAACGGTCCTCCCGAGTATTCTTTTTCTAGCTTTTTGAGAAAAAAATTAGAATTATCCATATCTTTCGGTTTTTATATCCTCTTCCGAGATTCCTTGCTTTTCAAGATTTTTACTCACTTCATTTACAAAATTGGGAGGTCCACAGATAAAGTATTTGTCAGAAGATCCAATATTTGATTTTAAAAAATCAGAATTTATTCTTCCAGAATAGCTTGATGTTTCTCTAGTTACGATAATTTTTCCTTTAATTTTTTTTGAATTCAATAATTCTTCAATTTCTTTTTTATGGATTAAATCTTTTTCAGTTTTATCACAATAAAATAAATCTACTTTGATATTATTTTCTAATGCAAACTCCATCATACCGATAAGTGGTGCAATACCTGTTCCTGCGCCAATTAGTGTTATACTCTTTGCTTCATTTTCCTTTAGAGAGAATCTACCGTATGGTCCCAGAACTTCTAATTCATCATGTTCATTTAATTTATCTAAAAATTGGCTAAATGCACTATCGGGAATTATCTTTGCAATGATTTTAATTTCGTGTTTTTCATTTGGTGAATTAGCTATTGAATATGCACGAGAAGGAATTATTTTGTTGAATTTTTCTTTATCAATTTTCAACATTACGAATTGCCCTGATTTGAACGGAATATTTTTTTCAAGTTCCAAAATAAATATTTTAACATCAGGCGTTTCATTCCAAATCTTCCTAATTATTGATTTTACCATAAATCTATTTGTAATTAACTAATTAAAAATTATTGTATTGAATCATAAATTTCTTTGTGGATCTCTTCTCGCGATCTCATTTTCCCATTAATTGTGCAATCAATTATCTTCCATTTATCTGAAGAATCTGCAAGTGATTCATAACTCTCCAAAACTTTGTGTTGATATATTATGTCTTTTTCATGTCCGTCTAATTTTTTCCTATTTAACATATTGGCTGATGAAATTTCAGGTGGAACTTTCAGAAATATTACTACATCAGATTCAGGAATTTCTAATTCATCGTGTTCAAGTTTATTTAACCAATCAGCGAATATTTTGCGTTGATCTTTTGGGAGTTTTGCTTGTTGATATCCCATATTTGATTCAACATATCTATCACAAATTACGTATCTACCTTTTTCCAAATGTTCTTTTATTTCTGCAGCCACCTTCTGTCTATCGAATGCGTAAAGAATTGATGCCATTTTTGGATGAATTTTTATTGTTGATCCATATTCTCCTCCCAAATATTCAGTAATCATTTTACCAAAAAATGTTAGATAATTTGGGAAAGTGTATTTAATTACGATGATTCCTTCATTCACCAATCTATCTTCCAATAATTGGGTTTGAGTTTCTTTTCCTGATCCGTCAGTTCCATCCAATACAATTAACTTTCCTCTATCCATTAATTTAATCCTCAAAATTTGTATTTAAGGAATTGTTCATTGAATTAGTTATATCTATTTAAAGTTCTAATCGATATTTTATCCGATGGATGCATATCTCGATATTGTCCAAAAAGTCTTAGAAGATGGTTCATATAAATCTAATCGTACTGGAACTTCAGCTTATTCTGTCTCGGGTGAAATGTTTGAACATGATATGTCTTCAGGATTTCCTTTATTAACTACTAAACATATGCCATTTGGGATGATTGCATCAGAATTAGAATTTTTTATTAAGGGTCTTACTGACAAAAAATGGCTTCAAGAACGAAACAATGCAATTTGGGATGAATGGGCTTGGCAAAAAAAGGTTCCGTATTCTAATGACTCTGAAACTAAGGAAAAAATGTTTATGGAACGAGATTTGGGACCAATATATGGTTTTCAATGGCGTCATTATGGGTCGGAATACGATGGTTTTGAAAAAGATTATTCGGGGGAAGGTATTGATCAGCTTGAGAAGTTAATCGGTACTTTGAAAAATGATCCAAATAATCGGAGAATGATTGTTTCATCATGGAATCCGAGCCAATTGGATGAAATGGCACTACCGCCCTGTCATTATAGTTTTCAAGTTACAGTTACAGATAATAAATTAAATCTGATGTGGATTCAAAGATCTGTTGACACGGGACTGGGTTTGCCATTTAATATTGCGAGTTATGGATTATTGTTGCATTTACTTGCAAAAGAAAGTGGGTATGAAGAAGGAAAATTGATTGGGCAATTAGGTGATGTCCATATTTATGAAAATCAAACAGATGGTTTGAAAAATCAATTGAAAAGAACTCCTTTTGAACTTCCGTCAATTAAAACTGAAAATTTTAAATCCATATTTGATTGGGAATTCACTGATTCAACAATAATAAATTATTATAAACATCCGAGATTGGATCTTGGAAAACCCGCAATATAATTATTTATTCTCTATTCTTGGTGCTAGAATAAAAGATAGCTGACATTGATTCATCGCTTTGAAATCAAGTCGTAATGGATAATCTGAGCTAAACCCTAGTTTTGCATTTTCAGAAAATGATGAAGCTTTTGCCATTTTTCTTAAATAATCGATTGAATAAATTGAAGTTGAAGATTCTTTTATTGTTAAATTTTGCAAAATTTCGGAACCGCTTCTTAAATCAATGTCTACTTTTCTACCTGTATCTCCTGAAGTCAAATTAAATACTCCTTCTGCGGCACGCATACTTACTGCATCTCCGACAATAGATGCATCTTCGATAAAATCTTTGAATTCTCTTGAATCCATCTCAATTAAAATATTGAAATTTAGATCTGGGACTTTTCGTTCAGTTTCATCATTATCCATAAGTGGTATTGAAAACTTTCTGGTTGATGTTCCAGAAATAGTTGCATTCAAACGATTGTTAGAGTGAGTTAAAGTTAATGATTCTCCAGTTCTGACTCGCTTTAGGGCTTGTTTCAATCCGTCTAAGTTAATTGTAATTTTTGATGGTTCATTCACTGTATATTCTGTAAATGAAGAAGGTAAAATTGTTAAAATTACCATAGAAATATTTGCTGGATCCATTGCTACCAACTTCAGACCTTCATTGGTAACATGAAATGTTGCGTCAGAAATAAAATCAGATACTATTCCAATCGTATTATTGAGAATTTTGATATCGTTAACTCTAAGTGTAAACATGGACTTATTCTATGATTGTGCTTTATAAGAATTAATATGTGCGAGTATCTACTTTAGATTCGTAATAGGGAAATCCGTAAAGTTATGTAAAGTCCGATAATTGATCCGATTGCAGTTAAAATTCCAGAAAGCATTGCGATGCTATATCCTCCTGTTGGAATTATAAATATTCCTGCTGAAATATTTCCTCCGATGAAAATTAATGCTAATGCAAAAATCATTAATGCAAAATAATTTGTTTTCATATTTTTTGTATGTATTCGGAATTTATAAAACTAATTTTTTATATAATTCGGAATCAACTCCAGTGAAATCTTGTATAATATCGGATTTTAGTTCAATATCTTCGGCATCTCCCCAAGTTTTACCTAATACTCTGACAAATTGACCTTCTTTAATTCCGTTAAATGCATCCATATTATTTGTGATAACATTTATTCGTCCACTATCGTCTTCAACAATAAATGAAATAATTTCTGAATCTTTACTAACTATTAATCCCGCAATTGCAACACTCATATTTGAATTTAGATCAGATATTTTCTGATTTGCGAAAGGATATCTAACATATGTTGTTTTTTCTTTAGAATCATTTTCTTCAGGCATGCGATATTTGATACTTTTTGATTTATAAAATTTTAGCGAGCAAAGAATCTATGAGTATTCTCTCCAAGTGTGTTTACATGAAACGCAACGGAAAAATGAAGTCTCTGGTTCGTCAGATGCTCTAGTTTGTTCTTCCCACCAAAATGCTTTACCGTGACCGCATTTTGAACAATCTTCATTTACGGTTGCAAGCTTTGCTTCTTCCTCAGTACTTGCACCTTTACCACGCTCTTCGTGTTTGGTTTTTTCTTTCAATTTAACAGAACTTCCTGGAACTTTAATACTTCCATCCTTATTGAATAATGAACTGACCATCAAAATACAGAGAACAGACAAGTAAATAAATGTTTCTAAATCTGACCTAAAACTTCCATGAATATCACTTTGACCCAACCTAATAATGGTACTTTAAAAATTGCTTTTCCGATAATCTCGTCATTAGTTATATATTTTTCAAAAGTTATTTGTCGAGAATTATTATCTCCTTTAGTTCCAATGGTCTCTTCACGTAATTCTATAACTCTATGGATTATTGGCTCATGTCCTTTTGATTGAAAAACAATTATATCTCCACGTTTTATTTCTTCGAAAACAATTCCTTTCAATAAAATTACATCTCCTTTATTAAAACCATTTTTCAGATTATACTTTTCAAATTCAGATTTTTCAATTCCGAATTTTTCATAGTCTTCAGTATTTTCTGACCACCATGTTTCGAAGGCTACATTGTGTTCCATCGAATTACTTACAACTGCAACAACAGGTAATGATGTTCCTAAAATCGCGCCCAAAATTGGGAATAATACAAACTTTCCAAAGATAATTATGAAAATTGCACTTAATGCTAAAGAAAGTAAACTATCGTCGTGCCATACAAAATTCCAAAATTTTTTTAAATTTTCTTTCATGCCCGTCCTTTACTCTCTCCAAAAAATAATCCTGATCCAATTAAATGAGAAATTCTTATTGGTTCAGGTACAATTCCATTTATTGAAGTTAGTTGAATTAATTCTTGTGCTTCTTCAACTGAAATTCCCGAACATTGAAAAAAAATTTTCTTTGGTTTGGATAAAGTATGATTTGTAACTTGAACTTCGTGTATTTGTCCCGCATTTTCAATCATTTTTATTCTATTTTCAAAATCACTCAAATGTCTAAGTGCAGTATTTATTTTTGACATATTTGGTTTTTTTCTGACAACTGAAATTACTGGAACTTTTGTTTTAGAATTTAATTGTTTTATATCCAGAATATTAAAACCTGCAAAAGTTACACCGTCGGTGATTATTGCATGTAATTGAGATTTTATTTTGCTAGAATTAATTAGTTTTGTTAATTTTTGAGTTACACCGTTTCCGTCATAATCTATTGTAGTGGACAATAATCCGTCCATTAATTTTGATCCTCTAAATAAAGTGCAAACTATAGTGACTGGACCTTTTGAAACTCTGGAATGTGGAAAATCATCTATACCGAGTATTCTAACTTCGTCAGATAAAGTCATGTATGAATTCAGTACTAATAAAATAAAAGATTACTTATTTTGTTTCTTTAGATCTGTTAAATCTTTTGTTAATGATTCAATAGATGCATTCCAAATGGTTTTTGCATCTTTTTTCTTTGTTTTTAATGTAAAAATTGCTTCACCAACTTCAGGATGAGTAACTTGAAAACCTGACATTTGGACATCATTATCTGTCCAATTTTTTTCATTAATTGCATTCAATAAACCTTGATCAAAAGTTTTGAAACTCAATTTTAATTTTGTCTTTTCTTTTTTAATTACTTCCATCGTGGTATTTTTCAATTTGTGAGCTTTATAAAAGTTTCGAGTCTTCCTTCAGCTCATCTAATATCTCTCTTAACTCAGTTCCATTTATTAGGGTTTTTGGATAATTTGGTTGATCTTCTACAATTCTTGGACACGCGGTATTAACATAACAGTCAACTTCTGAAAAATTCAGTAAATCGTTTGGAACAATTGTATCATGAGTTAATATAACTCCTTCTTTTCCAACTGAACGAACTTCTTCTAGCATTCTTTTTGCCATGTTCAAATAATATTGCCCAGGTTTTGTTGAAACTAAAAACCCATAACATTTTGCGTGTTTTCCATTATTTTTTCGAATAGCTTGTTTTGAAAAATATTTTCGTTTTCTATCTTCAGGAAGCAATTCTACAGTTTTTGTTAATGGATTTGCTAACCAGATCGGTTTATCTGTATCGTACGCTAAATGTAATGGATGGAACTCTCCAGTTCCGAGATAAATAAATGAGTCTACGTTTTCTTCAATATCTAACGCTGCTGTGGCATCACAACCGAGCAATTGACCTGCATGAAATGCATAAATTCCTTGCTTAGGGGTCATATTTTTTGCTGGTTTGCCAATAAATACTTCAAATCCCTCTCTTTCCAGATATTCTTTAACAAAATCAAGGCCTTTGATATGTTGGACCGTAGTTACTAGCCCAATTTTTTGGGCTTTGACTTTTTTTATAATTTCAGCTAAAAGCGGTGTTAAATCTTCTTTTATGTATGCTTCAACAAAGAGTGTTCTCATATTGAATCGCTCATATTTTAGATTAAAAACCTTATGATTCATCAAAAAATAAAGAGCAAGATTCGAGTTACCGAATCTTTGCAAATATCTGTACAGCCATTAAAACTGCACCAATTAATGTAAGTAGGAATGCGACGACAACAAATATGATGTTAATATAAGTAATTGCTTGTTCAAAACCTGGTACTCCTTCAAGTCCGGTTCCAGTAACAGAACTCAATAACAAGAAGACTGCACCTGCTGCAATATAACTCAATTCTCGTTTAACAACATCTGCGTATCCGCCGTACTTCAACAAGGCTAAACCAAGTAGAAGTCCAATTCCAACTCCCAATGTACCTTCAAGTCCAAAGAGTGCCATGTAGCTTGTGTTGTGCTTATTTTATTTAAAGATTACGTAGGATTAGTTACCGTATTTTCCATCAGGTAGAGCTGTTGGTAAGTAATATTGTGGATCAATCGGTAAATCATAAATTGAAAAATGAATAATTATTTTTAATCTTTTTTATTATATGCAAAAGCGTGCCCTACTGCAACCATCAAATCGTATTCTTTTGGTAAATTTGTTGGAACATCGCATGCTCCGAAATTTGAACCTGCCCAAACTGTGACTGAACATCCGGTAATTTCTTCAATTTGTTTTGAGAGTTTTACTGCTTCAGGTTTTATTCCGTCAGGTAATTGTAGAACAATTGTTTTAGCATTAATCTTTCTAGCTTCTTCCACAATTCGATTTAATTCGATATCGTACTTCTCGAGCATAGTTTTGCCAATTTTGAGTAATTAAAAACGTTGTTAATTAACAATTATCTGGATAAGAATAGATATCTAATGCATCAGTATTTAATTGTGCTTCTGTTCCGTCCGAGCATCCATCTCCGTCAGTATCTGCTATAACTTTATTGGTTCCGAAAATAGTTTCACAATTATCGGGTAAACCGTCTAAATCTATGTCTCCGCTACTTTGTGCGCAAGATAATTCACCAATAACTCCGGTAAATTTTCCTGTTGAATTAAAACTATATAAAAATAATACTCCCACTATAATTAACACTAAGGCTATACTTAGATTTGATTTTAGTATTTTTGGTTTAGACATGATTGAGGTAGGCTTCTGAAATATATAAAACTTACATTTTTATAGTTTGAATTGAACCAATGAATATGGTTCTTGAGCGGATTATTTCTGTTAAGAAAGCTGAAACTAATCCGTATTATGCTGGTTTTTTTGGGATAATTATTACTTTAATTGCAATTCTTGTGGGGTATAGGGTTTTTGAGATTAATGCCGGAATGGCCACATTAGCATTCATTGTTATTGGTTCTCTTCCGTTCTTACGTAAATTGATTTCAATTGAAGAATCTGAAGAAGCAACCGCCAACACTTTCAAAAAAGCATTTTCTAGAAATCGCAAAATAATTGAAATCTTCTTTTATTTTTTCCTGGGAGTTTCAGCAGTTTATTTTAGTTTATCTATGATTTTCCCAAATTTGGGGGAATTGCTTTTCACAGAACAACACAAAGTGTTCTCTGGTTCAATTAATTACTCTCTAGAAAATTCTGATTTACTTCCAATTCTAAAAAATAATTTTAGTATCATAATTCTAGCTCT
>Ga0208408_1000363_pt1 | contig 31390 bp, 32 predicted proteins | sample ETNtaG_4_FD_185776 | JGI IMG/M metagenome (GOLD analysis project Ga0208408, IMG submission 185776) | Marine microbial and viral communities from oxygen minimum zone, Eastern Pacific Ocean - ETNP201406SV67 (SPAdes) (version 2) | ecosystem: Environmental > Aquatic > Marine > Oceanic ... | reverse complement strand
ACGAGAAGGTAAGGTTTGCCGTAACTGATACGGGAATAGGAATGAATGCGGAGCAACTAGGTAAGGTCTTCGAAGAATTTACACAGGCTGAGTCCTCAACATCAAAGGATTACGGTGGGACTGGGCTTGGACTTCCAATAAGTAAGAAAATGACGGAAATGATGGGAGGAGTCATGGAAGTTGAAAGTCAAGAAGGAGAGGGGACAACCTTCTCGATAATAATCCCTATTGTGGTACAAGAATAACTTTACCAAACATAGTTCCTTCTTCTAATATTTGATGACCTTTTACACCATCAGAAAGAGGGATCTCGCAATCAATTACTGGAGTTATTGCTCCAGAATTCAATAATTTTAACAATTCTGCAAAGTCTGAATGTGAACCCATTGTAGATCCAAGAATAGATAATTGCTTTGAGAAAACATGACGGATATCTGTTTCAGCTATTGGGCCTTTTGTATTTCCTACTGTAACTATTCTACCACCTATACCTGAAAGAAGAATAGACCTTGACCAAGTTGGCTTACCAACGTTATCTACTACAATATCATACCCTTTTCTTCCGATAACTGGAAACAATTCTTTATGCCAATTCTCATTTGCTTTGTAATCAACAACAAATGACGCCCCTAACTCTTCTGCCTTAGCTTTCTTTTCAGCCCCACCGGCTACAACGTGTACTTCAGCACCAAAATGTTTAGCTATTTGGATAGATAGTGAATTGACTCCACCACCAGAACCCATAACCAATACATTGTCACCTTTCTGTATTCCTGCTCTGATTACAAGCATTCGATAGGTCGTTAAACCTGCAAGAAGTGGTGCTGCAGCCTGACTAGCTGTCATACCTTCGGGACGCTTGTGAACGTTCTCTGTAGGTACTGATACATATTCTGCACATCCACCACTAATATGCTCACCAAGAATACGATATCCTGGACTCATACTATCCATACCTTTCTCCGTCCAAGAATCTTCTTTTGTAGATATTCCCGGATCAACTACTACTTTGTCACCTTCTTTCCATTGACCATTGCCTTCAACAACAGTACCTGAGACATCACTACCTCCAATATGTGGCATTTCTAGATTGAGGCCAGGCCAACCCTTACGAATCCAAACATCTAAATGATTCAAAGCACATGCTTCTACCCTGATTAGAATATTATTTGCTTTATTTTCTAGATCAGGTAAATCACCATACTGCAATGCTTCCCGTTCACCATGTTCTTCAAAGTAGAGTGCCTTCATATTGTTACTACAAACCTGACGGTATATATTCTAAAGCTTCCAATCTAGCCTGAGCTTTGACCAGTATCTTGTTTGATTCTTCAATGATGAATTTTAGACGTTCATCACTCGGTTTGTCAATAACTCCATCACGATAAAGTAAATTATCAATTCTATTTGCTGAAAGAATTTCTACAACCCATTTATCCTCATTGCCTGTTATTAATGAAGAATATTTCCAACCTTGGCTATGAACTATTCCTCTAAATTTCTGAGCTAACTCCATGGTTCTGCATGCTACATGGAAAATAGGTGATTGCCCTTGAAGAATAACTATCGAGTTTGCGGGAATATCTAAATTGTCAAGAACTTCCTTAACTTCTTCAAATTCAACAGGCCTATGCCATGTTTTCCTCAATTCAACCGAATCTTTACGACCTATATCTGGAAGAACTATGAGTTGTAATCTTCCTGCACAACTTGATGTAGTAAAAATATCAGGGTGTGAATTAAATGCGTTAAGAACTTCGATTGCACCTTCGTCAACTAAACCTTCTGATTTAGCATAATTTAATTTTTTCATTGCGTTTGCTTTGTACTGATTAAATTCCATTATTCTGGGCTCTCTTCATTAGATACTATTGTACCCCTAGAAATATCAAGTCTATTACTTTCATCAAGCCATAATGATTTACAACTTTTACAGCCTTCAACTTGCATTTCTTTCTCGCCGGCCATTACACTGTCTACTACGTCTTCTATTGTTTCCTCCAAAATAAAATTTCCTGCCTGGCTATCATGTTTAATCTTATACAATACCTTGACAGAGTTCATATCTTTAGAGCAACTAGGGCACTGCAATTCACTAAGCTCAGACGAATCATTCAACAGTTGAAGAATAATGTTGCGTTTCTTAGCACTTTTTTTTGTAATCTTTCCTTTCTTAACGTGCTTAAATCTATCAATATCAAAAAGAACACCTTTGCATGAAGGACAAACATATTCGTTTATTGTACCTTCCGAAAAACGCAATGATATTATGAGACTTAATATTGCGATAATACCAAAATAAGTAGCTGGTATTCCTATAGGCAAATTATCGAATATAAATGGAGGTTCATTGAGTAAAATATAAGCAGATATCAAAGTTATCAAAAGAAAAATACCTCCCTTCAAGTTCCATTTAAATTCATATGGATTTGAACTTGTTTTCATGACGAGTAGGTCACACCTTTTTGGGCACCACATTGTGCGTTCCACGGTTGTAGCCATAACTACTTCAAATCTCTTATAAATCTCAAACTCTTCCTTGGATTCTTAACTGGGGTAGAAAATTCAACTTCCTCAGTCACACCCCCTTTTTCCCTAATATAATCTAATTTTGCGATAACAAATTTGTAAAGTCCTTTTTCATCACCTTTGTTATGTTCTGCACATTCAACAAGAATTTTATATAATTTATTAATCACCTTTTTATCCGAAGGATTGTCAGGAGTTGTAGTTGCTATGTTTATACGTGTAAATAGATTAGTTAAACTTTCTAAAAAAAGAGGGGTTGTCATATCTTGTTCCATCATGCCTTCCCGCATGGTCATTCGCTTCCAATTTTTGATTGCTGCACTGCATATTTTCGACACTTGAATAAAATCATTACTTTTTTCATCAAGTATTTGAAATAATTCTATTTCTTCAGGTAGGAAAGCTCTGATTCCCCTTCCACACGCATCGCAACCATAACCTTCTTTACTAGGTTCATGATTTTTAAGTTCATGACCGTTTGGGCATTCACATTCCTTCTCCTTTTTGATACAATTATCACAAACAAACCAGTCGCAGTCCACACATATCAAACCTTTACAATTTGATGGAATTGATTTTAGAGCTCTAGAATGACCTGAGAACATATAATTATTTGAATTTTTAAGGGCTATGTGCGTATTTTTAATTCCAGTTCCTTCAAATGCCTCTGCAAAACTATACGCGCCTACAGCAAAACATACTGTAAAATAATCTTTAAGTGAATCCCAGTCATCACCATATGTGCCTTCTATATCTTTCTCTTTGTAATCACTATGTGCCTTATACCTAGGAAGTCTCTTTGTCCAATCTTTGTTGATATTCCATGCATCTGCTAATTCATCTAAAATTTCTTTTTCAAGTTCGCTAATTTCACCATCTGCCGCACAACAATCGCGGAAAAGTTGCATTTTAAGATTTAAAACATTGGGATTATTATTATTTATTTCAGCCATTTCAGCACCGATCATATGAAAAATCCGAATAGCCTCTTCCTTTCCCTCTGTAGATAATACATTGTTAAACCAAAGACCTACCTTATCAAATGCATCATCAATTTGGACTTGAGATACATCTCCCCAACTTAAAAGGGCTTTGGTTCTTAAATTCACAACTGCATTTTCTTCCTCAGTTATGTCACCATCTGGAACAATTGAAATTACGTTGAACATGAAGATATCGGCATGCAGTGGATGATACCTTCCATATGGCCAACCGAGCACCTTACTTTCTCTCATAAACTATCAACCTACTACGCTTAACAGCACTTTCCTATTATGTCTTTGGTCCCTGTGTTCCCAAATGTAAATTCCTTGCCAAGTACCTAATGACAACTTTCCATTAACTACGGGAATACTCTCTGAAGTACTAGTCAAAGCCGAACGAATATGCGCTGGCATATCATCCTTACCTTCTATATTATGAACATAAGGAAAATCTTCAGGAGCTAATTTGGAGAAAATAGTTTCAAAATCCTGTCTTACTGAAGGGTCATAATTCTCCTGAATAACTAAACTTGCACTTGTGTGTTTAATGAATAAATGGCAAACACCATTCTGGATATCTGAACTTATAACAAAATCCTGCACATGACTTGTAATATCCAAAAAAGATTTAGGATCCGTTTGAAACTCTAACAAATCTTGGGATACTGCCATAGAAACTAATTAAGAGAGCCTCAAATAAGACTTCATGCTCACAATAATAGGTCTAGGTCTTGGAGGGCCAAACTCGATAACTATGGATGGCGTAATTGCCCTTAGTTTATCAGAGCATATATTCTATGAAACATATACCTCTCCAATTCATTCTGATACCTTAGAATGGATTAAACTAAAATCAGAAAAAGAACCTATTCATCTATCTAGGAGTCAAGTTGAAGAACCTAAAGAATTAATTGATTTAGCAAAGAAAACAAATGTATCATTACTAATTGTAGGTGATTCATTATCAGCTACAACACATGTAAGTTTATTATTAGAATGCAAAAAAAATAATATTGAATATCACGTCATACACAACGCATCTGTTCTTACTGCAGTTGCTGGAGTTTTAGGATTACAACATTATAATTTTGGACCTGTAGCTACACTCGTCCTCCCCGAAGGAGATTACAAGCCATTAAGTCCTATTGACAAAATTAAAACTAATATGGAAAATGGAAACCACACATTAGTCCTTCTAGATATTAAAGCTGATAATCCAGATACTGCCCCAATATATATGACTGCTTCTCAAGCTGCTGAACAAATGATTGAAGCAGGAATAGAAAAGAATACAAAAGTTGCAGTAGCTGCTAGAGTGGGAAGAGAAGATCAAAAATTATGGTATGGAAAACTGAAATATTTGGCAAATAAAGACATTGGAAAAGAACCCCACAGTGTAGTAGTTCCTTCTAAATTACACTTCAATGAAAAGGCCTTCCTCGAGAGTCTCTAACCGTTCCTGTTTTAAGCCCCCTTTGAACTGGTTCTGCCTAGATGCAGGGATGGATTGCACTAGAGAACGGTTCTGTTTTTTTTGGTGACTCATTTGGTTATCCAAAAACAGTGGAAGGAGAACTCGTTTTCAACACATCAATGACGGGCTATCAGGAAGCTCTTACGGACCCAAGTTACGCAGGTCAAATCCTGATGTTTACATTTCCTCAAATAGGAAATTATGGTTGTAATAAAGAAAACTACGAATCTGATAAAATACAAACCAAAGCATGCATTGTCAAAGAATGGTGTAGACATCCTCACCAAGGCGAAGAAAATTTTGATGAATGGTTGACAAGAGAAAAGATTCCTGGAATAGAAGGAATTGACACTAGAAAATTAACTATCATAACTAGAGAATCTGGAACTTTAAGAGCTGTAATTAGCACCGATGGGAAAATGACACCGGAAGAAGGTGTCAAAAGGGCTAAGAAAATGGAGTGGCCGTCCAATTCAAACTTAGTAGCTGAAGTATCAACAAAAAAGATTTACAAACAAGGAAAAAAAGGACCTAATGTAACCTTGTTTGATTGGGGAGTTAAGCAATCAATTGTAACTAATTTAGCTGAAAAGAATAAAGTTACAGTAGTACCTTGGAATTATACAATTGAACAAGTTCGAAAGACAAAACCCGACCTAATATTCATGAGTAATGGTCCCGGAGATCCAGATCATCCTGAAATGGAAAATGTTGTTAAAAATGTTAAAGTCTTAGTAAAAGAATATCCAACGATTGGCATATGTTTGGGACACCAAATTTTGGGACTCGCTCTAGGTGGGGAAACTTACAAACTGAAATATGGCCACAGGGGAGGTAATCAACCTGTAAAACATGTAAAAACAGAGATTGTATACATCACATCCCAAAACCATGGATTTGCCCTTCATAAATTACCGAAGAATATAAGTGAAACATTCATTAATTTAAATGATGGAACCTGCGAAGGAATAAGTGGGAAGAATTGTTGGTCTGTTCAGTTCCACCCTGAAGCAGCACCAGGCCCTATGGATGCAAATGTTTTGTTTGAAAAAGTAGGAGAGATGATTAATGAATAAAATGAAAATTCTGGTACCTGGTGCAGGGCCTATAATTATAGGACAAGCGGCTGAATTTGATTATTCTGGGTCTCAATGCTGTTCAGCCTTGAAAGAAGCTGGACACACAGTAGTGCTCGTTAATTCAAATCCTGCAACTATACAAACAGATCCGGATACTGCAGATATTGTCTATATTGAACCTTTAACTGTAGAATCTGTAGGAAAAATAATTGAAAAAGAAAAACCTGATGCCATTATACCTGGAATGGGAGGCCAAACTGGACTCAACCTTACTGTAGGATTAGAGAAAGAAGGAATCCTGAAAAAACACGGAGTTGAAATTCTGGGAACTTCATTAAAATCAATAGAAATGGCGGAAGATAGAGATCTCTTTCGTAAAAGAATGGTAGAAATTGGCGAACCTGTAGCAAAAAGTGGTATTGCTAAGACAATAAAGGATTCATTAAAACTAGCCAAAAAACTGAATTATCCTGCTGTTGTGAGACCTGCATTCACCTTGGGAGGTACTGGGGGAGGTATAGCCTATGACAAAGAGGAATTGGAAATTATTGCCGGAAGAGGATTAGCTCTCTCACCAGTAAAACAATTGCTAATAGAGGAATCAATTTTGGGTTGGCTAGAATTTGAATTTGAAGTCTTAAGAGATAAAGACGATAATGCAATAATCGTTTGTTCAATGGAAAATTTGGATCCAATGGGAGTCCATACTGGAGAGTCTATTGTAGTTGCTCCAGCACTCACATTACCTGAAAGAGCCTATCAAAAACTAAGAACCTCTGCACTAAAAGTTGTGAAAAGTCTGGGAATCGTTGGAGGATGCAACGTTCAATTCGCGTACAACTCAAAGACACAAGACTACATCTTAATCGAAGTGAATCCTAGAGTTTCAAGATCCTCCGCTCTAGCTTCTAAAGCGACTGGCGTCCCAATAGCTAGGATTGCTTCTATGCTTTGTTTAGGTCACAAATTGCATGAATTATCTAATAGAGTTACTGGAAACACCAGCGCAGCCTTTGAACCATCAATAGATTATGTTGTCACTAAGATTCCAAGATGGCCATTTGACAAATTCAAGTTAGCTGACAGAGAACTAGGAACGCAGATGAAATCGACAGGAGAAACTATGTCTATTGGTAGAACCTTTGAAGAATCACTAATGAAGGCATGGAGATCTATAGGCCAAGGTGAAGGATATCCTGAAGAACCAAATTGGAGTCAAAGAAAACTAAAAAAGAATCTTAACACACCAAATGATAGAAGATTATTAGCTATTTGGACTTATTTACTGAAAGAAGGGGCAAACCAAAAAAGTATAGATAAAGTTTGCAAGATTACTGGATTCCATGCATTTTTTATCGAACGAATTGCTAATCTAGTAAGATTACAAATTAAAGTAAAAGAATGTGATAAAACCATTCCTGACAATTTGATTGTCGAACTGAAAAGGAATGGATTTGGAGATAAACATATCAGTCATTTAACTGGAATAAGTCAAGATAAAATAAGAAAACAAAGAAAAGGATTAGGAATTGTATCCAGTTTCCTTATGGTAGATACCTGTGCTGGAGAATTTGAAGCAAAAACACCCTATTTTTACTCTACATATGCCGACCAAAAAACCAAAGTGGAAACCGGTAATAGTGTTGTTATTCTTGGATCGGGACCAATAAGGATAGGACAAGGAATAGAATTCGACTATTCAACAGTACATGGTGTTCAAGCAGCAAGAGAAGAAGGATATGAAGCTGTAGTAGTAAATAATAATCCAGAAACAGTTTCGACAGATTTTGATGCCTCAGATAGGCTTTACTTTGAACCATTAGACAAAGAGGCTATTTTCGAAATATTAGATTTAGAAAAACCATACGGAATTGTTTTACAGTTAGGCGGGCAAACTGCTGTAAATTTAGCCACACATATAGAAAAATATATCAAGGATGAAAAACTCAAAACAAGGATATTAGGAACGACCGTTGAGAATATGGAACTAGCAGAAGACCGAGGTAAATTCGGTAAAATAATGGAAGAAGCTGGCATAAATATGCCTGAATGGGCTGCGGCAGAGAACTCAGAAGAAGTTGTTACATATGCGGGAAAAATAGGCTATCCAGTGCTTGTTAGACCTTCCTTTGTACTTGGTGGAAGAGGTATGGAAATAGTGCACAATAAAACACAACTATTGAAATATCTAAGATTAGAAACTCATGCAACACCAGACAAACCTGTTTTGGTTGATAAATTTCTGGAAGGAGCTGTAGAATTAGATGTTGATCTAATCTCTGATGGGAAGAATGTAGTTATTGGAGCAATTATGGAACAAATAGAAATGGCTGGAGTACATTCGGGAGATAGCGCCTGTGTAATGCCTCCACAATCATTAGATAAAAAGACTGAAAAAGATATTATAGAAATATCTAAGAAAGTAGCCAGAGCCCTGAACATTATTGGGGCTGCAAATTTACAACTAGCAATAAAAGAACAAAAAATATACCTTCTAGAAGCAAATCCAAGAGCTAGCCGAACCCTACCCTATGTTAGCAAATCTACTGGTTATCCTATGGCAAGAATTGCTGTCAACCTAATGTTGGGAGAAAAAATTAAGAATCTCCCTGATATTATACCTATGAAAGGAGCATCTGTCAAAGTACCCACTTTTTCCTGGTTAAAAATAACGGGATTGGACACGGTATTAGGGCCTGAAATGAAATCAACTGGTGAAGCAATGGGTCATGGTCCAAATTTTGGAACCGCATATCTCAAAGCAATGAAGGGTGGAAATAAAAAATTACCAACTAAAGGAACCGTATTTCTTTCAATATCAAATAAATTAAAATTGGAATTTGGAAATATTGCACAAGAATTAATTGATCTGGGTTTCAAAATCATAGCAACAAAGGGAACTGCAGCCCATCTTCGTAAAAAAGGAATTAAGAGCAAAGTAATTTGGAGAATCTCTGATAAAAAACAACCTGATATCTTATCTGTAATGAGAAAAGGAGATGTAGATTTGATCATTAATCTCCCTACTGGTAGAAGAGCAGCCACAGATGGCGCTCAAATGAGAAGATTGGCCGTTGAATTGGGAATTACATTCATAACCACATTAACTGGAGCAAAAGCCGCAATAGATTCTTTGAAAGAGGGTGAATTAGATTATCTAAAACCACTTAGAAAAATAAATATTAGGCATTATTAGTGGATGTTTTATATAGAACAATATCTGGAAGAAAAGATAGGTATATATGTCAGAATCAGACAAAATAATTAGTGTAATAACTTGCGACGTTGAAGGACGCATAGAAACTTTTAATGAAAACGCGGAAAAACTATTTGGTTATCCTGCAGAAGAAGTAATTGGAAAGAAAAGAGTATCTGTATTCTCACCAGGTATGGTAGTCCTAGGTCAAGTAGCAAAATGGTTGAAAAAAGCTAGACAAAATAAAGATGGTTATACAACCAAAACAACTTTCATAAAAAAAGATGGAACTAGATTTGCAGCAGAATTCACATGTACTGCTACAATGAAGGATGGGGAACATATTGGATATTGTGGGAGAACAAAAGAACTAAAGAACATGTCTCCAGAACAAACAATGCCGAAAACTTCTCTACTTACTAAATTTATATCAATTGTTGCTATCACTAGATTACCATTCCTTAGTGCTACTTGGATACCAATAATTGCAGCTGTTGTTTGGGGAATTCAAGAAAACTTAATCACAATGGATTGGACTACTTTCACTTTTGTGTTTTTCGGAGGTTCATTCCTACATCTAGCTGCTAATACTTACAATGATTATTTCGATTGGACAAGTGGAACGGATCAAATCAATAATGATTATTTCTTACAATTGTCGGGCGGAAGCCGGGCAATAGAATTAGGTCTTATAACCGAAAAGCAACTATTCAAATTAGCGACGACCTTTTTAGCATTAGCTGGAATTATGGGGCTTGGAGTCATGTCTAATTTAGGTGATAACTATCTCGAATTATTTTATTATGGATTAGCAGGGGCCTTTTCCGCATATTTTTACACTGGATATCCGCTAAGATTAGTTGCAAGAAAAGGTATAGGAGAACTATTGATAGGACTAAATTACGGCCCACTGATGACAATGGGTACTATCTTTGCAATGAGTGGAACACATAATTGGGACGCATTCTTATTTGGTATACCCTTGGGACTATTAACTACAGCTATTCTTTGGATTAATCAATTTCCAGATCGTGAATCTGATGAAATTGCAGGAAAACATCATTTAGTTGTTGTTCTAGGATTAGAAAAATCTAGTTGGGGATATCTCCTGTTAATGATATCTGCATTTAGTTCAATATATTTATTGTTCAATTATGAAATTATTAATCAGGGAGCCTTACTTTCAATGCTAGGATTACCTGTTGCCCTCTTTTTCTCCTACAAAGTAATAACTAGCTACGATACCAGAGAATTGGCAATAGCAAACTGGGGAACAATTGGAATACACTCAATAACTGGAATATTGATGATTTTAGGATTGGAATACATCAAATGAAGAATAAGATAAGTATCGAAACCGAAGTAACAGTATCTGATGAATTAAATGATTATTACAACACAGTAAAAAACGAGTTTAATAACCACTTAAAGAGAGAAATATCTAAAGAACCAAAAGAAATTGCAATATTACTTGAAAAAGGTCTAAGTGGTGGAAAGAAACTAAGACCTGTTTTATGCCGACTGGTTTCTGATGCCTTAGGTGGAGACACACATTTGGCTTTTGAATGCGGTATGGCTCTTGAATTGGTCCATTGTGGGGCTCTGATACATGATGATTGGATAGATGGTGACAAATTTAGAAGATCTGCACCTTCATTATGGAATGAACTTGGACCAAGAACCTCAGTACTAGTTGCTGATTTAATGGCTGCAACTGGATCCCTACATGGGGCAATATCTCTTGAAACTGGAAAATCTTTAGCAAGATGTGTTAGAAATTTATCAGAAGGTGCTATAGCTGATTTCACTGACAAGGATAATTACAATGAAGCTGTTTACCTCCATAGGATTAAAAGAAAAACAGGAGCCCTTTACAGCACGGCTGCTGAATTAGGAGCTTTAGTTTCTCCAAAAACAGAACTTGCACCTAATATGTACAAGTATGGAGAATGTGTAGGTATACTGTACCAAATAACTGATGATTTCCTAGACCTACTAAATTCATTAATAACAAAAACCCCCGTTGGTGATTTAGCTCTTAAAATACCAACTTTACCTCTGACAAAACTTAAAAAATATACACAATATCAAGATATCATAGACGACTTTCTCCACAATGGCAATACTAAACAATTAATTAAGCAAGTGGAAATAAAACATGCTCAAGAAGTGTTTGAAGATTTAATTCAACCATGGCAAGATATGTCAAGAAAATTCTTAGAAGATGTTCCCGAGTCAGATGCCAAGAGATTGTTAGAACAAGTGCCTATATCATTTGCAAACGAATTGATATCCGCTGATAAAAGTTAAAACTTTCTCAAATGTCTTCGAGGTGGAGTTGTAACCTTAACATCTCCCTTCACAATTGTATTAGGATCTATAGCTTTGCTATTACCTGTATGTACTAAAAATGAATTGATTTTACTGAACTCTAGACCTTCCTGTTGGCAAGAATTTTTCATTCGAGAACGGAAAGAATTTCTTTTATTAATATTATTTCCCTTAGGTGTAACCCCATCCCACAACTTTTCGAATTGTCTGTACTCTGGACTATCTTTGTCAATCATCCCATCAAAGCTGCAGAAGCCTCCTTACAAAGTTCGAAGAGAGACTCCCAATACAACGGGAAAAATACACCCAATAGTAAAATAATCCCTAATGAAATATACCTTACAGAATTAGGAAATACAGGTTCTTCGGAACTCTCTGGATCATAAAGATACATATACCTCATTATTTTCAAATAATAATAAAGAGATAAGGCTGAATTCAAAACACCACCAATTACAAGAATGATTAACCATGAATCCCCTGCAAGCCCTGCTTCTAACGTCCCATAAAATAAAAAGAATTTACTAATGAAACCTGCAAAAGGAGGGATACCAACTAATGACAGCAAACAAACTGTCATTGCTAAAGCTAACAACTGTGAACGTTTAGCTAAACCTTTGTAAGATTCTAAACTGTAACCTAAACCAACAGCACCAACACATCCAACAACCACAAAAGCTCCACCTTTCATGAAAGCATGTACTAACGTATGTGCAATAGCCCCAGAAATAGCCTCCTCAGTAAGTGCAGGGATTGCAATCATAATATAACCTGCTTGAGCAATCGAAGAATATGCCAACATCCTCCCAATATCATTTTGAGATATAGCTGCCAAATTACCTACAGTCATAGAAGCTAAAGCAATAATTCCTATAGCTAATCCCCATTCTTCGGAAACGGAATCAAGTGTAAAAACAAATACCCTAAAAACAGCAACGAAACCCATTGCTTTACTACCTGCAGCAAGTAATGTTGTAACAGGGGTAGGTGCACCCTCGTAAACGTCTGGAGCCCAAGCATGGAAAGGAACAACCGCAATTTTGAAACCTAATCCTGCCATTATAAACAGACAAGAAATAAAAATAGTTTCACTAAAGTCTCCCTCTACAACACCATTACCTAATCCATCCATGAAAGCATTAACTCCATCAAATGTCAGGTAACCAGTAATTGCATAAAGGAGAGAAATACCATAAAGTGTTAAAGCAGATGAAAATGCGCCAATCAAAAGATATTTTGCACCAGCCTCTGTAGATTTATCATCTTTCTTCCTGTATGCTACCAAGGCATAACTACTGAATGCAGATATTTCTATTCCCAAAAATAAGGTTAGGAAATCATTAGCAGAGGCGGTAATTAACATACCTAATGTGCTCGAAAGTAGTAATGTGTAATATTCAGCCTGATGAGGTTCACTTTCATCAAAATAAGTAGTACTAACTATAGAAACTACTAAAGCAGTTAAAACAAAAATAATTTTAAACAACTGTGAAAATGCATCTATCTTAAAATGATCATAGAAAATATATGTTGATACTTCCCTATCCATAGATAGAGAATCCGGATAATACCAAGAAAGAACCAAGAATAAGAATGAACCACCTAATGTTAAATTTGAACACAAAGAAAATGATTTGTTATTCTCTGTTAGAATATACAAGGCTGGAATTGCCATAATGCTCGCTATAATCAAAATTTCAGGCAAAAATAATGCTGAACTATTCATTCTAGGACCCCCATGAAATTAAGAATATCATAGCAAGCTACACTAATTGGATCCATTAAATAATGCGGGAATATTCCAAATAGAACTGCTAAAGAAATTATGATAAACATAGGATACATTTCATACCATGGTGCTTCATGAACATGTTTGATATCTATTTGATCACTATCTGGACCAAATATAGCCCTCTGTAATGCCCATAAATGATAACCTGCTGTAAGAACCATTCCAAATATTGGAAGAAGTAACCAATACCCATGCGACTCAAAGAATGCAATGAATACTGCTAATTCAGCAACAAATACTGCCATACCTGGTAAACCAAGACTTCCCATAAATATTACAACAAAAATCCCTGCAGTATTAGGCTGGTGTTTTGCTAACCCACCTAATTTTGGAATATCTCTTGTACCTACTTGATGCAAAAGAACACCTGCCACCATGAACATAGCAGGGCTTAGAATACCATGAGCAAACATCATGAACACGGCACCAGCTAAACCTAATTCAGTCATTGTAGCAACCCCTAACAAAGCAACACCCATATGTGAAACACTAGAGTATGCTACCAATTTCTTCAAATCTGTCTGTCCTAAACTCAATGCAGCTCCATAAAGAATAGAAACAATTGCCAAGACAACCATAACTGGTACAAAGTATTCAGCACCAAGTGGAACAACTGGCAATGCAGCCCTAATTAACCCATAAAGACCCATTTTCAACATAACTCCTGCTAAAAGGATAGAACCGGCTGTAGGTGCCTCTACATGGGCGTCAGGTAACCAAGTGTGCCAAGGAACTGAAGGTATCTTAACTGCAAATCCTATAAACAAAGCTGCAAAAACCCAGATTTGGAAATTTTCAGAGAAAGTACTATTTTGTTTCGCTATTTCAATCATGGAAAAAGTTTCAGCTCCCGTCTCAAAGTACAAAGCCATGAAACCCACAAGCATTATTACAGAAGCTGTAAAAGTGTAAATGAAGAATTTAATAGAAGCATAACGTCTATTCTCACCACCCCATATTGCTATCAAGAAAAACATAGGAATTAAAACAATTTCCCAGAAAATATAAAATACAAAATAATCCAACGTAATAAACACACCAAAAAGTGCTGTTTGCATAATCAAAAGAAGTGCGAAGAACAAAGCTGGCTTTTCCTTTTCATGCCAAGCAAAAATAACTGTTAAAGGACCAATTATTCCTGTCAAAAGAACCATTGGTGAACTTAGACCATCGACACCAAGAAGCAAAGAAATACCGAAATTTGGAGCCCATTCATATTCTTCCATCAAACTATAACCTGATTTTGAACCAGTCTTAAAGAAGACTATAAACGATATAATTAAAGTGAAAAATGTAGTGAAAAGTGCAATAAGTCTTGGAGCGTTAGGACTATCTCTAAATCCAAATGTCCACAAAGCGCCTATAAGTGGGAAAATTAACAGATATGAGAGCCACGGAAAGTCTCCAAACTCCATAGTAATTTCCGGAGCACTCTGGATGATGATTTCCCCTCTCATCTGCATTCCAGCATGTGGTTCACACACGTAATAGAGTGTTCCCTCTTCAGCAGTCAAATTGGATGGGAGTGCCCATTCACCTCCATCTTGCGGTTCTCCAGAACGGAAACCAGAATTGTAAGCTAAAGCTTCGGAATCATCAACCTCTGCTACGTTATGAGGCATACCAGATGTCCACACAAATGTCACATTATCTCCTGGTGAGATTTTAAGAACAACAGGACTGAAAACATAAGCATCTGACTCAGTTCCAACCATAACAGTATGATCTTCGGCTGAAGCCATAGGGAGTAAGAACATAAACAATAACAAACTCAAAATATATTTCATAGAGACCACCCCATAAATGGCATTATAATTCTAAGAAGAAGCACTAAAGCTCCAAGACCACCAACTGTAAGTGATGCATAGTGACCTGTGAAACCCGAATTCAGTTGTCTAACATGTTGACTTAAAAATTGAGAAACAGATGCTAATCCATTAACTATCCCATCAATTATGTGAATATCAAACCAATCACAAGCTCTTGCAAAAGTATCCCAAGTACGTAAACCAAACCAATTGAAGAATTTGGACATATATAAACGATTTAACAAGAAAGTATGTAATTTACTTGTAATAAAATTTTCTGATATGAAAGCAGTTGAAAATGCTGAATTCCCATCTGCCCCTCTCCTATAGAATAATACACCAAATAACATACCTATTAGACCAACTAAAACAGATAAATGAGTTAATGAGGACAACAATATATGAGATATAATATCCCACTGAACTCGACCATTTGAACCATGATGTTCACCATAATAGACTCTAGAACCAAATCCATCACCCAAAACTAAAGCTAAACCTGAAAAGACTGCAAGAGTGGCTAATATCATCAAAGGAATGGTCATCACTAACGGAGCATCATGGGCCTTAAATTTTATTTTTTCAGCCTTTAACTCCCAGTTCCCTGTTTCTTCATGGCCCTTAGATTTAACTATTTTCTCAACTATCTTATTTTCAGGTCCGCTGAAAGTCATCATCCATAATCTTGTCATATAGAAAGCAGTCATTCCTGCAGTAAGCAATGCTAACCACCACAAGAATCCGAATGTCCCATCGTATTCTCCATTGTGATGTACAGACTCTAAAATCTCATCTTTAGACCAAAAACCTGACAAAAGTGGGAAACCAGCTATTGATAAAACTCCTAAGCCCATAGTAGTAGAAGTAATGGGCATTGATTTGCGAAGGCCACCCATTTCCCTCATATCTTGGGTATGTACTGAATGAATAACCGCCCCTGCACCAAGGAAAAGAAGAGCCTTGAAGAAAGCATGATTCATTAAATGGAACAAGCCAGCCATGTAACCTTGTGCATGGATTTCCAGACCATGTTCTGCAGCGTGCCAAGCCGTCCAGGCACCAGTACCTAATGCAAGGAACATGTAACCTAATTGAGATATCGTAGAATATGCTAAAACTCTCTTAATATCATTCATCACCATAGCCATACTTGCGGCAATAAATGCAGTAACGGCACCAGTAGTTGCAATGTAAATTGCTGTATCTGGACTATGAACTATCAGAGGATAAGTACGTGCAACCAAGAAAACTCCTGCCTTAACCATTGTTGCAGCATGTATCAATGCTGAAACTGTAGTAGGGCCTTCCATAGCATCTGGAAGCCAAAAATGCAAAGGAAATTGTGCAGATTTACCAACGGCCCCTCCAAATATACAAAGTGTAGCCCATTTCAATTCAGTGGCATTAGCTGCCAATAGTTCAGGATTATTAAATAATTCTGAATATCTAAGTGTACCAAATGTATTGAATAATATAACTAAACCCAAAAGCAAGAATACATCTCCAACACGAGTAACCAAGAAAGCTTTCTTTGCTGCTGAAGCTGCTGAAGGTTTCTCATACCAAAATCCAATTAAAAGATAGGAACAAACTCCTACTAATTCCCAAAAAATAAACATTAACAAGAATGAATTAGCAACTACCAAACCAAGCATAACACCCACAAAAAGAGAAATTTCTGCAAAATATCTTACTTGCCTATCTCCCTCATCATGCATGTAACTTGTTGAAAATACCACTACCAGATACGATACTAAACCAACAACCAATAGAAGCAAAGCTGCCAAAGCATCAACATAAGTTCCAAATTCGAATTTATATGTTTGTCCTTCAAACCACACTCTTGTTACTTCTTTGTAATCACCATCCAAAGAATCTGCAATAAGAACATCATACGCAAGGGCCAACGAAAATACGGATGAAAGACCTATGCCAACCAAAGCAAAGGAAGCCCCTTTTCTTGGATCATAATGGCCGAATAATAAAATTGCTACAAAAGTTAAAATTGGAAATAAAGGAATCATCCAAACTGTATCCCATATAGTAAGTTTTGTATCCTGATTAAAATCATATCCGTATACTTCAGTAGAAATAAAGAAGAATAAAATCGCAAAAACTAAACTCAATCCTATAAAAACACCTACATTAGAATCAGATTTATGTTCAGACAATTTACCACCTCAACCTATTTAGTAAATCTAACTCAATTGTGTCTCTTTGTTTGAATAAACTCAACAAAATTGCTAAACCTATTGCAACTTCTGCAGCGGCAATTGCCGTCACAAACAAGACTACAACTTGTCCTGTTAAATCGTTATAATAACTTGAAAAAGCTACGAAATTAACATTTGCTGCTGTAAGCATTATCTCAATAGACATCAAAACAACGATACCGTTTTTATTTCTAATTACTCCATATGCTCCTATAAGCAAAAGAACAGATGAAAAAATAATGAAATTAATAGGCTCAATCATCTTTTTCCTCCTTTGCTAAGAAAACACCAGCCTGTAATGAAATAACCATCATAACACCTAAAAGTAAGAAAGGAACTTCCCAATTGTTAAACAATTCAAAAGCCAGAAACTTTGTAGTATCAATATTGAGATCTCTAACTGGTGATGATTCGGAAATATACCCTTTGCTATCCTGAGCATAAACAGACCAAGAATAGGACCGGCCATTAGTAAAATCAGAATATGTGTATGATGTTTCATCAAGCCTATCTGATTCATGAAGGTTCTGGACTACTATACTATATGTTACAGTAACTTCGGACCAAGCAATAATCAATTTTTCTCCTGAATCCTTAACTACATCAACTAATTCTGATTTAAGTATCGGTAAAGTATCAAAAGTTGAACCTGACATTCCAGTATAATAAACACGAACTAAGTAAGTCCCAGATGGTAACCTACTTGTTGTAGCGGTATTCACATTAGTATAATTCGAATCCATAACTACTTCATCAGTATCATCATTAGCAACAACAACTCTATACCCAACTGAAACTGAATTCCACTCAAAAGTTATAGAATTTTGATAATGGTAATAATTATTATCTGGAAAACTAACTACAGGAGCACAACCAGTAATACAATCATCAGGAAGAGGCTCACTTAATTTTAGATTAGCCCAAGGTGTAGTTGAAAAGGAAAAAACAACATAAAGAGAAAACAATATTACTAAAGAATCTCTAAACCAAATAATATTGCGATTAGACATCTTCTCCTCCTTTCAAAGTTCTCTTTGTCAACATAATACCAAATATAATTACAACCGATATTGCACCAACATAAACTAAAACTTGAATAACTGCCAAAAACTCAGCTTCGGCTAAAATAAACAAGCCAGCTGTAAGAAGAAACACAGTTGATAACCAAACAACAGAATGTACGATATCGTTACCATTAACAACAGCCCAAGCTGCTGCTAAGATTAAACCAGCTAAAATCCAAAAAATAATAAGATCTAAACCCAAAATATCAACTCTCTGTAGTCGCTCCCTCGTCATTAAGCCCACTTGAACTTGAATTACTAATTGGTTCCATGTGCAAACAATCTACTGGACAAACCTTAACACAAGTTGAACAACCAATACAGATAGTATAATCAAAATATGGATTCTCAACATTTTTAGTTTTACCACTTTTCAATGTTTTATTTTGTGGACCTTCATCCATAATTATACAATTAGTAGGACAATTATCTACACATTTACTGCAACCTATACATGGATTAGTATCTAAAACTGGTGACTCCATCATATAATTTGTAAGAGGTAATTGTGGCAAATCCTCTAAATCTACTTTCATAGATCTTGCAGGATAAATCAAACCTTCCCGAGTTGTATCTGCCAATTCATAAAAATCAGTCATTGTCATGGCTCCGGTAGGGCAATAATCTTCACAAAAACCACAAAACATACAATGTCCAAAGTTAATTGCAGGTCTTTCGGCCTTATTTTTCCTCTTAGCTAAATGAGAACCATACCAGGCCCTATCTTGCTCTTCTTCTGATAGTTCAGTTGGCTTCATTTTCAAACACTTATTTGGGCAAACCTCACCACATATTCCACAACCTATACACAAATCCCAAATTACTGCATTCATCCCTCGATAAGTTGGAGGAGGAGCCCGTTTTTCCATAGGATACATTACTGTGGTAGGTTTACCAAATGTGGACTTGAAAAATTGCTTCAACGTAACTTTCATAGGATTAATGATGATGTCCATAATTCCTATTTCTCTATCACTACTCATTCTAGAAAACCTCCGGAAGTGTTACTATTTCAATGAAATAAGGATAAATCTCAACCATAAATATTACAATTAATATATTTATTAGAGATAAAGGAAGTAATTTTTTCCAACCTAGTTCTAAAATCTGATCTGTTCTTATCCTTGGAACAGACCAACGAATAAATATCCAAAATATTAAAATTAAATATACTTTAAGCAAAAACCAAATTTCTGGAGGGACTGGCCAAGGTCCAGCCCAGCCACCTAGGAATAATATTGTAGCTACAGCTGCCCCCGCAAAACCTCTGATATATTCGGCAGCTAAGAAAAGCATGTATCGTATTCCACTATACTCTGTTGTCCAACCTTCTACAAGTTCGGCTTCAGCCTCAGGAAGATCGAAAGGAACTCTCTCAACTTCCGCCAGAATACAAATCATAAACACTATAAATCCTATAAATTGCGGAATGAAGTTCCACATTGGCAAACCAAAAAGCCAAGTGCTTTCTTGCTGTTGCTCAACAATAACAACCGGATCAAATGAACCTGCGAGAAGGAAAACTCCAGCCATACTGAGAAGTAGTGGAATTTCATATGACATCAGTTGAGCTGCTGAACGCATACCACCAATCATTGAATACTTGTTATTTGATGCCCAACCAGATGTTAAAACGCCGATAGGTGCTATAGAAAATGCAGCCATAATAACCATCAAACCTGCTGGTGCTGATGAAGCTGCAAATCTATCAGATAAAGGAAATAATACTAGTAAAAAGACTGATGATGAAATAAAGATAATAGGACCCATAGTAAAAAGAAATTTATCTGCTTTTGCAGGTACAATCAATTCTTTTGTAATAGCTTTGATACCGTCGGCCATGTTTTGCAAAATTCCAATACCTGTATAGTTTTGTTTAAATCTCCATGAAGGTGCAGTACCTGCCAAATCCTCTCCAAGCTCCCTAAAAGATCTAAACGAAAGCATAGGGCCTCTACGATCCTGTATTCGAGCTGCAATCTTTCTTTCCAAATGAATAACAAGAATTAGATTTGTCATACCTACTGCAAAGGCAATATTGACTGCATAAGCCCAAGCTAAAGTATCGAGACCACCATCAGTACCCAACCAATCTGCAACAGACCCTGCAGGATTACTAAATGGAGGAAATAGACCTTCTTGAAAATTAAAAATTGGGATTAACATATACTGAGCTGTCCACTCTGCCATTAGCCTACAGACGCTGAATAAACTCATTTGTCTGTTTCTCCTATACAAATATCAATACTGCCCATTATTGCAGGAATATCTGCTACTTTGTATCCTTTTAAATAATATGGACAAGCTGAAATTGTTGTAAACATTGGACTTTTAATTTTCCAACGATAGGGCCTATCTGAACCATCGCCAACTACATACATTAAAGCTTCACCCCTTGGATCTTCAGTACGTCTAAATGCTTCACCTGTAGCTCTAACTGGAACATTGGAAGCCATTGTAGGACCTGATGGCATTTTCTTGAAACAATCTCTAATTATGCTAATAGATTCCCTCATTTCATCTATTCTAACCATATATCTGCTGAAACAATCACCATAACCTGGGCCTGCCTCTCTAGTCTGGATTTCCCAATCTATTTCTTCATATATTTCATAAGTATCATGTTCTCGTAAATCAAATTTAGTTCCACATCCTCTAAGATTAGGACCTGTTATTCCAAGATTTTGAGCTTGAGATGCAGTAAACTTCCCAACATCCTCAGTACGCATTCTGAAAATCTTAGAATTCTCAAAAAGATCCGCATATTCATCCAGCCTCTGCTCAAATAATTTTAAGATTCTTTCTGTTTTTTCCTCGAAACCATCTGGTAAGTCTCTTTTTACCCCGCCAATTCTAATATAATTATACAATAAACGGCTACCACTAGGAAGTTCTAAAAGATTTAAGAATAATTCACGATCTCTCCAGAAATAAAGCGCCCCAGTAATATGACCTAGATCAGGCATGTAAGCACCGGCCCACATCAAATGAGAAGCAAGCCGCTGTAATTCTAACATAATAGTACGGATATATTGGGCTCTTTGAGGAACTTCAACATCCATTAACTCTTCAACAGAAAGAGCATAACAATGTGTCCAAGTCGTTGAACTAGCATAACACAACCTATCGGTAAGGGTCGTATTCATGAAATATTTTCTACGTTCACCCATCTTTTCGACAGATCGGTGCAAGTAACCTAATTCGGGGTCTGCATCAACAATAGTTTCCCCATCAACTTTTACTTTAAGTGTCCAAAGACCATGTGTCATAGGGTGCTGGGGGCCCATACTAATCCACATTTCAGCCACTACCACTCCTCCTCGTGTATCTCATACACGTAATCTTTCCTTAATGGATGGCCTGCAAAACCTTCAGGTAAAAGAACTCTTCTCAAATCAGGATGTCCAATAAAATAAATCCCCATCAAATCAAAAGCTTCCCTTTCATGCCAATTAGCACCAAACCAAAGATCGGAAATTGAATCGACAGTGGGTGTATCTCTTTCCAAAAAAATATGTATTTCAGCCATTACAGCTGCAGAACTATCTTTGACAAATACTGAACCATTAATAGCTGAAAAATGATAAACTAATTCAAATTGTGGTTGATTATCTATAGCTGAAATCAAAGAACAATGCTCAAAACCAAAATCATCTTTAAGTCTTATAAAAAAATCCTTAGATCCTTCTTTTTCCAAATTGAACTTAACAACGCTCTTTCGGATTAAACCTACTTCAGTAATTCCCTTATGTGATGATAACTTTTGCATAAAGCTCTTAATTTCCACAATTACCTCCTCAAAAACATCCCTGGCTCTTTTTCCCTAATCTTCTTTTGAAGAGTTAGAAAGCCATGCATAAGAGCTTCAGGTCTAACTGGGCAACCTGGTATGTAAACATCAACAGGCATAAATGTGTCAGCACCTGCCACAACAGAATAAGAATCCCAATAAGGGCCTCCTGAAATTGCACATTCACCCATAGCGATGACCCACTTTGGTTCAGGCATTTGCTCATATAATGTTTTCAGTTTAGGCCTTAATTTTTCACAAACTGGACCATTTACTATCAATACATCACATTGCCTTGGAGAAGAACGATATACCAAACCCAACCTGTCTATGTCATGATCAGGAGCTGATGCTTGCCCCATCTCAATTGCACAACACATAATACCGAAGTGTAATGGATGAGGTGAAAATCTCTGAGCATAATTGAAAATTGGTCTTGTTACTCTATCCACTACTTCTCTCATGCCAGTCGTCTCTGCTACATTATAGACTGCATCATCAATCCATTTCAAAAGCTGATCTGAACGTAACGCAAGCCAATCACCTGCAGGTGGATCTTCCATTATCTTATCAGAATCTGTAGTCTTTGAACCAAGTCCCTTCCTCAAATTAGGATTACCACGTATTCGCTTTGAACTCATATCCATATCACATCCTCTTTTCTAAATGCATACCAAAGGCCTAAAAGTGTCAAAAGAAGAAATAAAAGCATAACTACTTTGGCTGCAACAGTTAAATCAAGATAAACTTGTACCCAAAGAATTAGAAAAACAACTACTAAATCAAAGACAACAAACAAAATAGCAAACATATAATATTGGAAATGAAATTGAATATGAGCTTCCCCCATAGGTACTTCACCACATTCATAAGTTGAATTTTTTAGAGCATTATCATTATGAGGTCGGAAGAACCTTCCGATAAAAAATGTCAATACAGGAAATGAAAGCGCAATGAGCGCAAAAATTCCTATAGGAACGTACTCGTGTCCCAGCACGAACACCCTGTTGCCAAACCCTATTAAAAGAATTCGGGTTAGTGTCAAAATTTCAAAGAAATAAATGAAAAATAATAACTACTCATCCCTTCGTGGTAAAACCTCAGGAAAGGTAAACAAAATGGGACCCAATTACAAAAGAGTAACAACAAACGTTCTCCAAGAAATGAAGAACAAAGGTGAAAAGATTAGTATGTTAACTGCATATGATTATACACTAGCAAAGATTGTCGATAATGCAGGAGTTGATGTGATTTTAGTAGGAGATTCTGCATCGAATGTAATGGCAGGTCATGAAACAACATTACCTATCACCTTAGATAATATGATATATCATGCATCCTCAGTAGTAAGGGCTGCAAAAAGATCGCTAATAATTATAGATTTACCCTTTGGATCATACCAAGGAGATTCAAAAAAAGCCCTCCAATCTTCAATAAAGATAATGAAAGAATCAGGAGCTCATGCAGTTAAATTAGAAGGAGGTTCAGAAATAATAGACTCAATTGAAAGAATTCTTACTGCAGGAATACCAGTAATGGGACATTTAGGACTGACTCCTCAATCAATTTACAAATTCGGAACATATACAGTTAGAGCAAAGGAAAATGCTGAAGCTAGAAAATTGGTAGAAGATGCAAAACTTCTGGAAAAGGCTGGTTGTTTTTCAATAGTTTTAGAAAAAATTCCTGCAAAATTAGCAAAAAAAATAGCAAAATCTGTAAATATTCCAATCATAGGAATTGGAGCTGGAGCTGATGTAGATGGTCAAGTCCTAGTTTTACATGATATGTTGGGGATGAATAATGAATTCAATCCACGTTTCTTACGTAGATATTTGAACCTCTCGGATGATATTAACAAAGCAATACAGCAATACTGCAAAGATGTAAAAAGTAAAGATTTTCCAAATAGTGAAGAAGAATACTAATACTCATTAATGAGTAGATACCCATTATATTTTAATGAAGCCCTAATGCAAACACGTGGAACCATACATAATACTCAATTGCGCAGCCTCGGCTGATGGTAAAATTGCCTTACCCAATAGACAAAAAATAAACATATCTAATGAAAAAGATTTTGCCAGAGTCCACGCTCTTAGATCAGAGTGTGATGCAATTATTGTAGGAATAGATACTATAATAGAAGACAACCCTAGATTAACTGTAAATCAAAATTATAGTTCTGGTAAAAATCCTCTCCGCATAATTCTAGACACTAATTACAGAACACCTGAAAATTCGAAAGTATTAGATGGAAGTAGTAAAACTTTGATAGCAATAGGAAACGAAACCAACGACAAAAAAATTCCTCATATTGAGATTGTCAGATGTGGAGCCAAAGAAATAAATTTAAAAAAATTATTGAACCTCCTGAATGAAAAAGGAATAAAGAAAATATTAGTAGAAGGAGGGGAAACAGTACTTTGGTCATTTTTAGAAAAACAACTTTTTGATGAATTGAACATATTCATATCAAATATAATCATTGGAGGGAAAGACACACCAACTATAGCTGGTGGAAATGGGTTCATGAGTGAGAAAAATCTACTAAAACTTCAAATAGAAGATATAAAAAGAATAGGAGATGGAATATTAATCAAATATTCTAAAAGTAAGAATTAAAATCAACACCCTATGTGGTGAACTATGAAAGTAGGAGTAATGGCATCTGGAAGAGGAAGTAATTTCCAAGCTATTATCAACTCAGGACTTAATGGCGAAACGCCTAATGTAGAAATTGTCCAACTGATTGTTAACAAAGCAGACGCATATGCAATTGAAAGAGCAAAAAACCATGGCATTCAATATAATTTTATTGATTCTGCAAAAAAAAGCAGAGAAAAATTTGATGAAGAAGCAATAAAAATATTCGAAAGAAAAGAAGTAGAAGTTATAGTCCTAGCAGGTTTTATGAGAATATTAACTTCTAAATTCATAAATCAATATAAAAATAAAATACTGAATATCCATCCTTCCTTACTTCCTGCTTTTCCTGGAGCTCACGCTCATAGGGATACTTTAAGACATGGAGCTAAAACGAGTGGTTGTACTGCTCATCTTGTGGATGAAGGTGTCGATTCAGGCCCTATAATTATGCAAGCTACAGTCAAAATAAGTGGAAATGAAACTGAAGAATCTTTATCCAAAAAAATTCTGGTTCACGAACATCAGATACTCCCAAAGGCACTCGAACTATTATGTTCTAATAAAATTTCCTTAGAGGGTCGTAAAGTTAGAATAAAAGCTGACTAATACTTTATATACACCACAATCTGGCCACCACCCTACATTTGGACTTTCCAATAATGTCTGTGAAACAAATCAACCGAAAGAGCAATTCGAGTCTAGTCAAAACCATAATGGATTTGAAAGAGGCCTCACGGAAAAATGACGCTCCGTTATGGAAAAGTATTGCTACTCGATTAGAAGGATCCTCACGTAATTGGCCTAGTGTAAATGTAAGTAAACTAGAATATAATATTAATAAAAACGGAAAAGCTATTATTCCAGGTAAATTAATGGGTACTGGAATAGTAACCAAAAAAATGACCGTTGCAGCATATAGTTTTACAGATTCAGCAAAAGAAAAAATACAATCTGCAGGTGGTAAATGCTTAACATATAATGAAATGATTAAAGCTACACCAAAAGGTACTGATGTGATGGTGATTGGTTAATGAAAGTTATCGACGCTAGTGAATGTATTATGGGTCGTTTGGCTAGTTCTGTAGCTAAGACTCTCCTTAATGGCGAAGAAGTTCATATAGTAAATGCTGAAAATGCGGTCATATCTGGATCAAAGGATATGGTATTTGGAGAATATATTTCTAAAAGAAATCTTAATCATCCAAGAAAAGGACCCTATTATCCACGTATGCCTCATATGATGTTAAAGAGAGCAGTAAGAGGTATGATTCCTTACCAAAAACCAAAAGGTAGAGAAGCATTCAAAAGATTAAAAGTTGATGTAGGTACACCTATAGCTCTCCAAAAAGAAAAAATTGAAACCGTTGAAAAAGCTAAGATGAATGATTACACAAAATACATAAAGCTTGGAGATATATCCAAAAATTTAGGAGCTAAATTCTAATGGCAAAAGTCATACATACAAATGGTAAAAGGAAGACTGCAGTAGCTAGAGCCACGTTCAGAAGTGGAAAAGGTAGAGTAAGAATCAATAACAAACCTGTAGAATTTTACCAACCTGAATTAGCCAGACTAAAAATTCAAGAACCGTTAGAATTAGCAGGCAAACACACAAATCGTATTGATATAAATATTAGTGTTCAGGGTGGAGGTGTTATGGGACAAGCTGAAGCTTCAAGAACTGCAATAGCAAGAGGGATTGTTGAATGGTCTGGTGACGAAGAATTACAAAAATTATTCCAAAATTACGATAGAGCTTTATTAGTTAATGATACAAGACGTAAAGAGCCAAAACACCCAATGGGTCGTGGAGCTCGAAAAAAGAGGCAGAAATCATACAGGTGAAGAAAAATGTTAATACCCGTCAGATGTTTTAGTTGCAACAAAATTATTGGTGGTCACTATGAAGAATTCATAGAAAGACAAGAAAATGGTGAAGACCCTGGAGAAGTAATGGATGATTTAGGAATAGAACGTTACTGCTGCAGAAAAATATATGTTTCTCATATTGATTTGATAGATGAACTTTTACCCTACGATTAAATTCTAGATAGTAAATATTGAACTAAGAATCAAAAATCACTATCAAGAATAAAAACATAAGTAATAAAAATATTTCCTTCTTAGGAACTTCCTCCACAAAAGAATTTTTATCTTCAATATCTATTCTTGACATAAAATATCATTAATGAATGCAGTTTAAACATTACATGCTATAATAGAAAAAGAGCCGTGGGGTAGCTTGGCATCCTTGTACCTTGGGGTGGTATAGACTCCAGTTCAAATCTGGGCGGGCTCACCATTTTAAACTTGAAAAAACATTATATGCTTGCTTTCCTTAATATTTCATGAAATGCCCTAATTGTAAGGACTGTGAATTAGAGCCCAAACCAACTACAACAGGAGTTGAAATTGATACCTGTAGAAGATGTAATTCTGTTTGGTTGGATAGGGGTAAAATTTTCTTACAGATACCTTCTAAACAAATATCTCCGTTCAATAAGGCTATAGAAGAGGCAGTTCAGAGAAAGGAAAAATCAGGATACAAGTCTCAAAATAATAGAGATATGTATCCTATCTCAAATTTACCCATAGATTCTAATGAAATCTTTGTAGATGATAATAGAGGTATTTGGGCTACTGAAAGAGGCATAAATGAACTGAAAACTAGTAGTAGTTTTCGATTAGATTGGGCAGAGGCCTCTGCCCCAGCTACGAGATATATCAAAAGATTACCAAATTTGGTACTTTCTTCCACAGTAACATTTGGAGCTCTATATGGATTGGTCTCCCTTGCATTAATTACGCTCTCTCTTTTGTTTGGAGCTGATAGTGGTTCTGGAGTTGTGGGGCTACTTGTAGGAGGGAGTTTACTAGTCATTTCATTTGTTATAACTATAATCGGATTTTTGCTCGGGCCATTCATTATGGATCTGCAATTACGGTGGTTGTTTACAATAGAATGGTTAGAACCAAATCAATTACCAAAGGCACTTGAGATTTATCTAAAGGAAACTTCCACTAAAAATAGCATCAATATTCCACACATGGGAGTTATCAATGACATGGCCCCTAATGCATTTACTTACGGCCACACACCTAACAATGCACGTATAGTAATTACTAAAGGATTATTTGAATTGCTAGAAGAAGAGGAAGTCAATAGTGTAGTAGGTCATGAGATAGGTCATGCAGTACATTGGGATATCTTGTTAATGAGCTTTGCACAAATGGTACCTATCTTCTTTTATTACATGTACAGAGCGTGTTTAGAAGCTGCTGAAAAGGCTTCAAGGTCTGGAAAGGATGGAGCTAAAGCTGCGCCACCTTTTATCATAGTAGCTATTGGTTCATATATTGTCTATATTATAGCGGAATATCTAGTTCTTTATTTCAGTAGAGTGCGCGAATATTACGCCGATAGATTTGGAGCTGAAAGTGTGGGAAGTGCTTCGGCTTTGTCTGGAGCATTGGTCAAGATTGCTTATGGACTTGCAGGTAAAAGAGATGCTGAAAATCGGAGTGAAGAAGAAAACTCATCAACAATAAATTCAATAGGAGCATTAGGTATTTCTAATGCTGAAAGTGGCCAGATGCTAGCAGTTATGTCAAGTAATAATTCCGATTATGAGTGGGATGGAGAAACTCAATACGAGATTAATAAAAATAGCATAATGGGCGCAATGAAATGGGACCTTTGGAACCCATGGGCTACCTTCTATGAATTAAATTCAACACACCCTTTAACTGCAAAAAGGTTATTGCATCTAAGTAGGCAATCAGAAGAACTTGGCGAAGAACCATATATTACATTTAACCTAACTAAACCCGAATCATACTGGGACGAATTTTTACATGATATCATTATGATTCTTTTCCCTTGGTTACTAATAATTGGTTTCTTCCTTGTTCCTACTTATGATAATCCTATTATTCCACCTGAATATTGGTTTTCAGCAGTAGTTTTACTGTTTGGTCTTGGATATTTATACAAATTATATTTCCGCTACCCTAACTCAATTTATCCCGAAATGTCTGTAGATACGCTACTACAACAAGTCAAAGTTTCAGATATCCGACCTATTCCCTGTACTGTAAGAGGAACTGTAAGGGGTAAAGGCATACCTGGTTATGTATTTTCTGATGACCTAGTTTTACAGGATGATACTGGAATAATATTCCTCGATCATAGACAACCTCTTGCAATATGGGAATGGATTTGGGGGTGGATGAGAGGCGATTCAATGATAGGAAAGGATATCACTGTCCAAGGTTGGTACAGACGTTCACCAATGCCTTATATTGAAATAAATAATTTTACTGTTGAAGGAACAACTCGAAGATCATATTTATGGATGTTCAGATACTTGACAGGTATAGTCATAACTGTAATTGGTGTGATGATGTTTGCTGGGTTAATCTGAAATTAAGGAGATTGAACCTATAATTCCCGAATCAATACCTAAACCCGATTCAGATATTAGATCTGTCAAAGGAACTAAGGGCGTATAATTATTCCACGCTTTTTCAATATTAGAACGTATCATAGGAAAAAGTTGCTTCTGACTCATAACACCCCCTCCCATAATAATTTTATCAGGAGAATGATTCGAGATTATATTAATTAATCCATGTGCTAACAACTCTGCTTCTTTTTCCCAAGCTTCATGTGACTTAGATAATTTACTTGCTTCATTACCCCACCTAGATTCCATAGAAGGACCACTTGCTAACCCTTCCCAACAATCTCCATGTATCTCACATACTCCATTGAAATTTTCAGAATTTGGAATAAGCATATGTCCTATTTCTAAATGGAAATTACCAACATGAGGTTTGCCATTTAACAAAATACCCACACCAATTCCAGTACCAATTGTTACATAAACTAATGTTTCAGAAAATTTACCAGCTCCATACCTATATTCACCCAAAGCTGCAGCATTTACGTCAGTATCAATAACAATATTTGAATTAACATTTGATAATTCTTTAACAACATTAGTGCCTTTCCAACCTTTTTTGCTTTCAGCAACTAAAAGTCCATATTCCGTTGAATCAGAATCAAGAACTAATGGCCCAAAGGAACCCACGCCCAATCCACTAATCTGAAAATTATCAAAAAACGACGTGATGTCTGATAACGTATTGCTTGGATCCCTTGTAGATATTACTTTCTTTTCAACTATATCTAAAGGATTATTTGCAACTGCAACAATACATTTAGTTCCTCCTAATTCAATACCGCCAATCACAACTTAACTCGCTGTTTTTTAGGTCCACCTTTTTTGTACCGACTAAAATGTTTTTTAGCTTTTTTATCACCCTTTGTGACTCTTTTTTTAGAATTTTCAGGGTCGTCTGACATATTAGTCCAATATAACAAGAATATAAATGGTGCGGGGGGAGGGATTTGAACCCACGTACCACTAAGGACTGGGACCTAAACCCAGCGCAATTGGCCTGGCTATGCGACCCCCGCTACAAACACCTCTGGAACGCACATTTAATAATAGAATTGGTGATAGTATTATATTGTCTATTTACAATGAAAAGAATGCATGTCTGTAATATCTTGTTCTGAAGTATCAAAAAAATATGATGATGTTTTAGCACTAGACTCGGTTAATTTAGATATCCAAAAAGGTGAATTTTTTGGATTATTAGGACCAAACGGAGCTGGAAAAACTACTCTTCTTAAAATTTTAACAGGACAAATAAAAACAACAAAAGGAACTGCAAATATTCTAGGTATGAATATCGAAAATAATGTAATTGAAGTTAAGAAGAAAATTGCTATAGTTCCAGAGCAGGAATCTCCACCCAGTTTTTTAACGCCAAGAGAAGTTTTAGAGATGGTTTCCTCTATCAGACAAATAGAGAAACCGGAAATAAATTATTGGATAGAATTTTTTGAATTAGAAGCAATGGAAGGAAGAGTTTGTAGAAATCTTTCAAGAGGACAAAAACAAAAAGTAATGTTAGCGGCAGCTTTTATTTCTGAAACAAATTTGATGTTTTTAGATGAACCATTCATAAATTTAGACCCAATAGTTCAAACTAAAGTGAGGGACTGGTTAGTAACATATGTTAATGAAGGAGGAACTGTTTTCTTAAATACACATTTACTAGAAAATGCTCAAAGACTATGTGATAGAGCTGCCATAATACACAAAGGAAAAATACAATCTCTAATAAAAATGAATGAACTTGAGGACCAAAAAATGAACCTTGAAGATTTATTCCACGAAATAGTACTATGAACGGATTAATCATTTGGAGAATGCTTCAAGAAGAAATACGGCTCAACACAAGTTTTGCAAGCGGAAAAGGATTCTATTCATTTCCCATACTAGTAGCAATCAGTGGAATCTTGGCTGTTACTTTTAGTGATGAATTAATAGTAGATATGGGCTATTATGAGTACCTAGATATTTTACATTTTGGACTAATTTTCTATGGTGTTTTTGCAGGATCTTTAG
>Ga0208408_1000360_pt1 | contig 31484 bp, 35 predicted proteins | sample ETNtaG_4_FD_185776 | JGI IMG/M metagenome (GOLD analysis project Ga0208408, IMG submission 185776) | Marine microbial and viral communities from oxygen minimum zone, Eastern Pacific Ocean - ETNP201406SV67 (SPAdes) (version 2) | ecosystem: Environmental > Aquatic > Marine > Oceanic ... | reverse complement strand
CCGAAACATTGCTGGATGAAGCCATTCATAATGGGGTAATTGTGATTCGCCCGTATTCCACATTTGGGGTAGTCGGAGCGTGTGCCGCTATTTCTTGGGACAACAATTCCAACTCTTCATGGGAACTCATTTCTTGGAGGGACGAATCGATGGTCGGCACACCAAGGAAGATCTCATTGGAGTCAGTCTCAGATTTGGAATCCAAATTTCCAGATACGTTCCTGAATCGGGACCCAACCAAGGGAAAGAGCATGATTGCACCTCGAACCCCGTGCCCAGTTCTATACGGAATTCGAGGCTCCTCTTACTCCGGTGTTGAAGAGGCGCACCATTGGCTCCAATCGAGGAACGATGTCGAAGAATGCCATTCTTTCGCAATTCATCGAACAAATCAGCTTAGTGATGACCATATCGAATGCTCACAATCTGGAGTTGTAACCTCATTTCCGAAGGAGACTAGGGGCGGCCATGCATTCATCTCCGTCTTTTCTGCAGGAAAGGCTGCCAACCTAGTTGCTTTCTCGCAGGGCGGTCCCGTGAATAGGCTCCTCAGGTCACTTATCCCCGGAGATAGAATTTCATGGGCTGGCTTGGTTTCCCCAGATGGTTCCACCCATTTGGAGCGAATAAGAATGGATTCTGCAACAGCTAGGATCGCAGGCAGACCTATTTGCTGCTCTACAACAATGAGGAGTGCGGGGCGTGGTCAAGGAATTCGCTGTCTTTCATGCGGACGGGTCGAGAGTAAATCATGGTACTGCACTGATTATGAGGCTACAATTGATACTCCGATGGGAGAGTGGTTGGAACCGTCTCCATCAAATCGTAGACACCTATCTAGGCCCCTTTCCCATGGGATTCCGGGGACAAACTGAAACGGTCCACCCGAATCCCATGTCATGGTCGGACTCAGCGAACTCTTGGCAGTATTTGTTATGATTGCGATTTCAGGATACTTGATGTGGACTGTTCTGGGTATAAGGCAACGGAGGATGAAATATGCAGCCGAGGGTGCTGACGATTACAGTGGCGAAGCGAAGGAGCCCGATGCCCTGACAGAACCGGATGAAGAAGCATTGGAAGATATGGATCAAATGCTGGAACAGGCAGGTTTCTCCATGCCGGAAGAAGAATAGTCAGTAAGGATAATCCCTTTCACGCCTTGCGGGTATTGTGGCTAAGAGGCGGAGATCAGTTGAGAGAATCCCGCGGCGACCGCCTCCCGAGTTCCATCAATCCGAAGATTCCATGATTGGGGGAGTAATGGACGATGGATTCCTTAGCGTCGCATTGGACGACGTAAACCAGTACGGGCCCCATGCGATGATAATGTTACTTTTCGCCGTTGCATCGGCAACCGCAATACTGCTATTATTGCCATCACTGTTCTGAGAATTGCTTTCTCGCAATCGCAATTGCATTATCCACGATCTCAGTTGATGAACCCAAGTGCGACCTAGGGTCGAACAAACCAGAAATTTCTTCTTCCTCAAGAAGACTCATGATGGAATCCGAGCCTCTGCACACTTCCTCTAGGTTGGATCTCGAAGAAACTGCAATCATCGAGGCTGCTCGGAGTTCCTCGTGCGCTTGGTCCCGAGGCATTCCACGATCAACCAAAACGAGCATAATCTTCTCAGCCATGATCAAGCCTTTTTGGCTCGCAATGTTCTCCATCATCCTGTCTCTGTCAACAACTAATCCAGAAAGTACTCTATCGCATTTAGATATTACATCATCAAGAAGAATCATCGAATGTGAAAGTGTGAACCTCTCACTGGATGAGTTCGCCAGATCTCTCTCATGCCACAGTAGGGCGTTCTCGTATGAGGGGATAATCATCGACCGCACGATTCTAGCGAGTCCGCATGCATTTTCAGCAGTGATCGGGTTCTTCTTGTGAGCCATTGTAGATGATCCAACTTGCTTTTCGGAATCAAACGCCTCTGCAACCTCTCCTATCTCGGTCCTCTGGAGGTTCCTAACCTCTTGCATAACCTTCTCTATAGTCGTAGCAACATTGGCCATCCAACCGACCCATTCGATATATCGGTCTCTTCCAACTACCTGGGTCGTTGCGACAGGGACCTCCAAGCCCAATTCACCAAGGACTAACTCTTGTAATTCTAATGCCCTTTCTCCCTGTGCTGCTCCAGTTCCTACGGCACCAAGGAACTTGCCAGTAATGCAACGAGGACTAATTTCCTCCAGTCTTGAAAGATGGCGTCTCATTTCGTCAACCCACACGGCAACCTTGAGTCCGAATGTTATGGGTACGGCCGCTTGCCCATGGGTTCGTCCCAGCATGACAGTTCCTTTTTCCCTCTCAGCAATTCCGCACATTGTCCCGATCAACTTCACCAGAGACTGTTTCTGAATTCCAATGCTGTCTTTGATTTGGAGGGCAACTGCTGAATCAACGATATCATTGCTTGTTGCACCTAGGTGCACACACCACCCCGCTTCCCCGGCAGCTTCAGCCATGGCCTTAGTTAGAGCCATTATGTCGTGTTTCGTCTCCGCCTCTAGTTCATCCACCCTGTCGGCAGTGACAATTCCTGGGTCCGCAATCTCAGCAATCGCATCATAGTCTTCCGGTGAAACCCTCCCCATCTTGCAATGGGCCCAAATCAGGGCCCTCTCAACTTCCAGTGAACGAGCATGCCTTCCTTCACGCGACCAGATTTCCTTGGCAACATCTCTTCCATACCTGTAATCCAAAGGGGAAACCGGCATAACTACGAGTCGTCCGACCGGGGCCTCCTGTTTGAGTCTAGCGATTTCAAGAAAGCCTGCAAGAATTGACTTGCAACACTCCCCTTGGGCCATCCCATCTCGCCTCACCCTCCAGCAATATTTTTCGCTTCATGTGAGGGGCTCCGAGGACAATTGTCTCGAACTCGCCCCCCTCTCCATCAAGATTAAATCTGTATTTTTTTGAAATTCGTGCCAACATTCCCAACGAATCCCAATCTAACTTGCATCCTATCCATTCTTCATCCATCCCATTTGTCGAAGCAGATGTGAAGACAACATCGAATCCGTGCACTACTAGAGACTCCATGTGGTCGTATGGGTCCTTGTGCCATAGGGGGCAGAACGACTTCACACCAAGTCTTTCGCACATCATCTCAATTCTTGTCTTCTGGTAGTCAGAACGAAGTGCACCAGTCACAATTCCATCAATTTCTAGAGGACCGGTGTGGAATTCAAGATCCTCTGGGACAAGCACACCCTCTGGCCAATAATCTTCGACAACATCAGAAGGCAAATCCTCGCCACATATTGCTTTCTCCAAGTGATTCACCTCCTTCTCCCCCCCGTCCGAGAAAACGGGTTTCCAAGGAATTCCCATTGAGGACGCTTGAAGGCCAGCAATCCATGAATTCTGCAATTGGAACATCATGGAGTCTTCTCCACGCACTAGAACGGTAACGAGGGAAACAACTTCCCATCCCTGTAGACTCGCCCACCAAGCGGCATATGTTGAGTCCTTTCCACCCGATGCCAATAGTGCGACCTTCATCCCCACTCCAACAATTTCTCACATAATGGGTGCTCGATTGAGTCTTCCCCCGACCAAGATTGATAAGAGTCCGTTCTGGCATGGGGTCGATAGTGATGCAGCCAAGCGGACGAGGATATGACCACGGGGTCTCTACTTTCTCCCCCGATGGGAGACTCTATCAGGTCGAGTATGCACGAGAATCCGTTAAAAGAGGAACAACAACGGTAGGCCTGGTTTACAAAGAAGGTGTAGTTCTAATTGTTGACAAGAGAGTTCAGAGCAAGCTAGTTATTACCGATTCAATAGAGAAAATGTACCAGATTGACAATCATGTCGGTATCACTACATCAGGGCTAGTCGCCGATGCACGCCAATTGGTCGACAGGGCCAGAGTCCAGTGCCAAGTCAATCGTATGACATATGGGGACAATATCCCGGTCTCTACATTGGTGAAGAAAATGTGCGACTATAAGCAGTCCTTCACTCAGTATGGCGGCGCGAGGCCATTTGGAACCGCACTCCTAATTGCGGGTTTCGACGATGACGGAGCCCACTTGTTCGAAACGGACCCGTCGGGAGCATACCAGTCTTACAATGCCGGTGCAATAGGCCGCGGAAAGGCCACTGCAATCGACTATTTCGAGGCCAAGTGGAAGAGGGGGATCACTCAGAATGCAGCAATTAAGATGGGTCTAGAGGCCCTTCGCGAGTCACTTGAGGAAGATCTGAACCCAGAAACTGTTGAGATCGGCTGTGTGGACAAGGATGGTTATGTCAAACTAGACAGGGAATCAACCCTGAAGCACCTCGGTAAATTATCTTGAGACCCCATCATCATTAAGTCAAATCCCTCATCGGTAGCCATGGTAAGCCTTGATGATGCTGTCCTCGCTCGCCTTGAGAGAGGAGGGAGCAGGTACGAGATACTAGTTGACCCCAATCTTGTGGATATGTGGAAAGAAGACAACGAATCAGTTGAATTTGGCGAACTCCTCGCCATTGAGGAAGTATGGTCCGATGCCCGGGCCGGTGAAAGACCAACGGGAGAAGCTCTGGAGAATACATTCGGTACTACTGATATTCTGGCATGCGCTAGAATCATTCTGGATAAGGGCGGCATTCAGCTAACGACTTCACAAAGAAAGCAGATGATCGACGAGAAGAAACGTCAGATAATCAATGAGATTGCCTGCACCGCAACCGATCCAAAGACAAAACTCCCTCACCCACGGACAAGGATAGAAAACGCTCTCGAGGAGATTCGATTTTCGGTCGATCCGTTCAAATCAATTGAGAGCCAGGTTGAGAGTGCAGTTGCTGCTCTTCGACCAGTGATTCCACTCCAATTCATCACAGTTCGTCTTGCATTTATGGTTCAAGGCAAGGACTATGGCGGAGTAAGTCAGATGCTAAGAGACTCGATACAAAAAGAAGAGTGGATGAGTAATGGCAATTGGGCATGCGTTGTTTCAGTTCCCGGTGGGATGAAAAACGACATAATCGACAAAGTAGCTTCTAGGTCGTCCGACGTCGAAGTAAGAGAATTAGACTGATTGGACTAACATCTACAGCATCAACGGTTATGAACAGCGGGCCGGTCGCGCGGCCCGATAACATGACAAAAAAGAATGGCGCGGCGGGGCCGCGGGGGAATAATCGAGGGCAAAACCTCGTTGTGCCTGGGGAAGACCTAGGTGATTCAGAAGACTTTGAGGCCGGACATGGTGTTATGGCCATCTCAGGTAGACTCAAGGCGATAAAGCAAGGAAGACTTAGGGAAAAGGGCCGCTCAATCTCGGTTGAGCCAACTCACACTAGGTATATCCCTAGGCCAGGTGATCTGGTAATCGGGTATATTGAGGGCTGTACCAACAACCTATGGTTCATAGAATTGGGTGCGCCGTTTAACGCAATCCTCCCAATGAGCCTTGGTCCGGGGAAGATTGACTTCGGAGGAACAAGGTCAGTAATGGATATCGGGGATGCAGTTCTATGTCGAATACAAGAAGTCGAGGAGACACACTCGAGTGTAGTCACAATGAAGGGAATGGGGCTGCGCAAGATCAGGTCGGGAGTGATCGAAGAAATCGACCCACACCTGCTTGGTCGACTAATCGGAAAGGGCGGCGAGACATTAAGAAGGCTGAAAACCGAAACAGAGTGCCGAATTGTCGTGGCAGACAACGGTCGAATGTGGGTTGACGGTGAACTTGACGGAATTCTCGATGTCCGCAACAGACTCTCAGAAATATCTGGAGATTCCAAAGGAGGTGCAAACTGATGGGGGGCTACGGAGACGTGAAGATGATCGATGAAAACGGCCTCAGAATGGATGGGCGCTCACCTGGAGACATCAGGGAGATAACAATAGAGACCGGTGTAATTCCGGTCGCTGATGGCTCTTGTAGGATGACTTGGGGCACTAATGAGGCGATTGTAGCCGTTTATGGCCCCATGGAAGCTCACCCTCGAAAGATCCAGAGGCAAGATAGGGCTGTATTGGATGTCGCATACAACATGGCCCCATTCTCTACTACTGACAGAATGAGGCCAGGCTTCAATCGTCGGAGCAGAGAGATCAGCAAGGTTACCAAGGACGCTCTTGAAAGCGTGGTACTTTTGGAACTCTACCCACGCTCAAAGATTCGCGTAACTATCGAAATCTTGTCAGCGGAGGCTGGAACCAGATGTGTCGGACTTACTGCAGCATCAGTTGCTTTGGCCGATGCAGGCATTCCGATGACAGACTTGGTAGTCAGTGTCGCCAGCGGGAAGATCAATGACGTAGTTGTCTGTGATCTGAACAAAGAAGAGGACAACTACGGTGAAGCAGACTTGCCAATGGGAATCCTGCCTAATTCAGGAGAGCTTGTTTTCTTGCAGATGGATGGCGACCTCTCCCAAGAAGAGTTCAAGGAGGCATGGCAGTACAACATGGACGCTGCTCAGGTCGTTCATGGGATGATGATAGAAGCCCTGAAGGGAGGCGATTCTCAATGACTATCCCCATCGTTCCAAAACTACTTCGCGCTCATCTCTCGGAACTTGCCGGAAAGAATGCCAGGATCGATGGCAGATCTCAATGGGAAGGTAGAAAATTAGTAGTTGAACATTCAGTGCTGCCCAGGGCAGAGGGTTCAGCTAGAGTGAGGATGGGGGACACCATCGTTCTCGCAGGCGTCAAGTTCCAGATAATGCAACCCTACCCCGACAGACCAAATCAAGGCGGTTTAATGTGTTCTGCAGATGTTCGCCCCATTGCCGGACGGAACTGGGAAGCAGGACCACCTAGTCCCGAGGCGATCGAACTCGGCAGGGTTGTGGATAGGGGGATTCGTGAATCAGGCTGTATTGACGTTGACTCTCTCTGCATCATTCCTGGAGAAAAGGCATGGCAAGTCATACTCGATCTATTCGCAGTATCGGATGATGGAAATCTCTTCGATGCCTTCGCCTTAGCAGGAATAGCTGCACTTAGAAATGCCACTGTTCCTGCAGAGCGGTTCGAGGTTGGTGAAGACTATTCGCTCCCTGTCTCTAAGACTCCAATAATGTGCTCTTACCATAAGGTAGGAGCGAGATTCGTTTACGACGCCTGTGCGAGAGAAGAGCTCGGGGGAGATGAGAGAATCCATATCACCTTGGGGGACGACGACAATGTCCATTCTCTGCAGAAGGGTCTAAAGGGAATTTTCTCAGCCGAGGAATTCGTCGAAATCATGACTAATGCCCAAACACGGACTAAGGAACTGAGAAAAATAGTGGATTCATTGTAGGTGTAATTATGGCAAAGAGAACCCAGAAGGCAGGAGCAACAGCACGATTTGGTGCTAGATACGGTGTAAGCGTAAGACGGAGAGCGGGGTCCGCTCTTTCAAAGAAATCGCGGAAGTACACATGCCCTAGTTGCCATTATCCAAAGGTTCGAAGAAAGGCTGCTGGGATTTGGGAATGTAGGAAGTGTGATCACACATTCTCAGGAGGCGTATGGGAACCCTACACCAGGGCCAGTGATGCCAATAAGAGAATTGTTCGAAGGTCCCTCGAAGGAGCTACCGCGACTGATATGACAGTAATAGCCCAACAGGCTGCACTCGACTTCGAGAGAAAGCTTTCCGAGAGAGATTCAGATGCAGCAACAGAAGAGGAATGATTCAGTCTCACTCGAATTTCTATTGGAGCACGCCGATTCCGCGCCGCTTTCATCCTCACTCGTAACCGAGGTCGATTTCTCACACAATGATGGGGAGATTTATGTATCCCTGGAATCTAATTCTTTCAGTGACCTCCGCGCCCGGTGGAACTCAATGATGAGAGCATTAATTGCCTCTGAGCAGTCCCTTGAAGCAACAAGCAGGGGGGAATAACATCAGCGAACAGGCAACGGCAGAGGAAATCCAGTCCCTTGCAAGAGAATTACAGCTGTTGAGAAACCAGATCCAAACTATCTCATCGCAGTATTCGGAGTACGGAATTACCGTGGAAGAGCTTTCCAAGCAAGATCCAGAAAGGCCAGTTTACCGCTCTTTGGGGAATATTCTCCTAGAGGTCAAAGATCGCGATTCACTAGAGTCAGAGTTGAAAGAAGCTCAAGAGGCGCTGAATGAGCATCTCAATAGACTCATCGAGAGAGAGGAAAGCATCCGGAAAAAGTACGAAGAAATGGTTGAGAGTTTTGAGAGGATGTGAGCCTCAAATGGGAAAAGAAGTTGAAACCTCGGAATCACTGCTAGTAGATTCGAACCTCTTCCGGGCATTTCTTTCGGAGGGAAAAACCGAGAAAGCTTTGGAACTAAGTGAGAAAATCCTAACTCTATCAAGAAGACTGGATGACAGGGATTTCGAGGCAGAGGCTTGGATTAGAATGGAAAGGGCCCTCTTGGGGGCAATAGACCAAAATGAGATCGGTAATGAGTTGCGTTGGTGCGTCGATCGTTTGGCATCTGTCAACCCAGGCTCATCAATGCACGGACTTGCTCTGTTAAATCTGGCTTCTTGGCACCGAAATTCGAATGAGCAAATGATGGCTCTCGTGACACTCTCTGAAATTTCCGTCGATGCAGGCCATCCCGTAGAAGTGATTGGGTTGTCGCGTCTAGAATCAGGGAGGATTCTTGTCTCGATTGGTGACTATGAGCCAGCCATGAGGCACCTTTGGATGGCAATGAGGAGGCTTTCTTCAGCGGAAATGCCAGCAGAGGCAGTAGTTTGTGCAATGGAATGGCTGGACGTAGCATTAGATGAAATTGACCATGAATCACCAATTATGGACGAACGAATTGTAAATGCAAAGCCTCGGGAAAATCCGGGAATGACGACAACCCCCTCTAACCCCGCAGACATAAAGGAGTCAGTGGAAATAATTCTCTCCAACGGTCTACTCGATGTTACCGGTTCGAGAAGGGACGATCTAGGACTTGTCTTGGATGCTAGTGATGTCCTGGGGGAACCAGCATGGAAGGAGGCAATTGAAGAAAGGAGGAAAGAGATTCAAGATTCAAGACTGATTGATGTGCTCCAGTCATGACCTCTAATCCTCTCAATCTCATCTTCGCCCCAAGCAGAATGCTCCGGCAATTGTAGGCACCAACCAACTTCTTCGATAGCTTCATCAGAGGACCTCCAGGGTTCGGGACTCGCCGGAACATCGACATGGACTAGAACGACCTGGCCACCCTTGATCAAATTAGACTCAATTGATTTTGCTGTTCCCAGTAACCCAGTTTCCTCGTACAATTCCCTAAGTGCGGCCTCTTCGGGAGACTCGTCCCGATTCAATTTACCTCCGGGTAACTCCCAACCTCTGATTTTGTTCTTCACCATTATCCATGAGTCACTCTCTTCATCAGATATCGCCCAGACAACTACAAAATCCATCTCATCCCCTCATCTCTCGGAGTAAATCTACTACCTTATCTGCCGCACCTTCTATGCCTTCAGTGGCCATTCTTCTAGCGAGAAAGAAAGCCTCTGTAATCTTGCCCTCCTCCCTGAGTTTGTCAATCTTTGAGAAAGGGTCAGGATCCTCCAAATCATCAATATTCTCTACCTCTATCTCTTGCTTTGTTTTCGATAGACTCCCAAGTCTTTCGAGGAACGCCGACCTGTCCGAGATTGAGGGAACCCTCCAGGGAACTCCATCACTTCCTCCGACCAATGATTCCATGCGTTCCTTGAATCGATCTCTTGCTGAGGATTCTGGAAAAACACTCCCTGCTTGGTCATAGCAAAGCCACGCCTCGTCGTACTGTTCCCTTCTCTCGTACATCATTCCCAGTTCCTCCCATGCCTCGTGGTTTATTGGCCTTTGAGAGAGAAGAACCCTTGTCAATTCAAGAAAGACGTCTTCGAAGCCACCTCTTCTTACTCTCTCCAGCCTTCTTGAGAATAGGATATTCGCTCTTTGGTCCGAAACATCCAGACCTTTCAGCCTTTCAGAAAAAGCCTCCATCTCTTTTGGTTCCTTGCCAATCTTCTCCCACCACATGTCCGGGTCTAGCGGATCAGTGGAAAACGCAGCGTCCAACAATACCTCGCATGATCCAATAATGTCTCGATTTGACAATTGCTTCATCAATTCAGGATCCCTGCCTAGGACGGAAAAGAGATCTGCCAGAACAGCTCTAGCACCTTCTGAGTCTCCCATCAAAACCTTAATTTTGATCAATATCTTCCAATTTTTTTCATTCGTGAAGTCGTAGAGAACGCTCTGCTTGGCGCTCTGCTCGGCCCATGAGAGGTTGTTCTCGATATCGCCCTTTATCCTTAGGAACTTTTCAGCCTGACTTCTATATCTATTGCCAAGGCTTCTCCTAGGGTGTTGGAGGGTATCCGAAAGAACGCCATCATCTCGCATTTTCTCGTCTCACAGAACAGATTCGAATGGTGATTTATCAATACCGGGATCAATGGTGGCATCCATACCAATCTTGCTCGTGGTGCCATCTTGGGAACGACTTGGATCTAAACTTGAGCCCTTTTGATTTGATAGTATTAGCGTATCTCTATCAGGTTGCCAACGTGTCATCAGGGCCCATTCTACCCTTGAAGAATCGGTTACATCGATGTCCTTGTCGACTACAATTACTTGCTTCATAGATTTGTGTCCCTCCAATGCTGCCTGTATTGCCTTCATACCGTCGCCAATTTCCTCAGGAACGATTTGAACGACAGATGACAACCACCCGCTGCCTCCATCGGTCAGAAAGACATCCGTACAGTTCACAACTTCTGAGACCGCCGTTTTGATAGTGGGGGCCCTTGGCATTCCCATCAGGGTCATGTGCTCTACTCCTGCTGGAATCAATGCATGAAAAATCGGCTCATCCCTGTGATGGATTGCATCATACTCGATTATTGGTTCGTGTCTGATATCGTCCACCGTTCCAGTAATGTCCACATATGGCCCTTCTTCACCGGAAGAAGTTGTTATTCTTGCCTCCATCGCATATTCTGAGTCAGCAGGGACAACCACCCCATTTGCCAACTCAATAATTTCTAATTGTGTCCCATATAGCCTCTCATGAAGCGCAGCTGCAACACGTAACTCGTCCAGCGGTTCATCAAATGACATTGCAGCCGCCAGAAGGACTACTGGGTCTGTGCCATTTACTACAGCAATGGGAACCTCCTCATTTTTCTCTTGAGCCTCGTTTACCATTGTCCTCAGGTGTCGCGGGACAAGTCTTACACAAGTGCTATTCCGACTCATTACTAACTGCCTGTGAAATGATGTATTCCGTAGCCCCCCGTACTGTGCAATTATTATCGAAGCCGACTGATATCTTCCCCCGTCTTCCTCATAATGCCAGGGAATTGGGAGGCTCAGAAGATCCACTTCTCCCATAGTATTCTTGGAAACCGCCGATGTATCTCTTTCTACTAGGATTGGCTCAGCAGGATTCTCCATTGCCCAAGAGAGAATATCTATCAGCTCGCCTGGTTCGACTTTGAATGCGTCGCAGAGCCTTTGGCGAGTAAGTACATTCATCGCTGCACGGTACCCAGGAGCTTCGATAATATCGGTGAAGAGTAGGGGTTCGTTGCCCGAGGATACAGATTCCTCTCGCATGTCAAAATTGACGCTAACTGGACCACCAACTACCCGACTGCCATCGACAAGATCTCTGAATCCCATGCTGTACTCCGGAAAACTAAGCCGCTTGAATGTTGGCTCCAATTATTGCCTATCCGGCCAATCTGTCGAATGACCCACCCGTCAGTCTCATAAATGGAAGTCAGGTCGCCGAGCCGTCATTTTGAGGTGTATGCTTGGGACGAGGCCTTTTCTCCGGTTCGAAGATGAAGGCAGATCGTAAGAGGTACAGGTGGAAGGAAAGGAAATTTCGCAATAGACAAGCCAAGAGAAAGCATGGTGGCGTTCTGAAGCACGACCCCCTCCGCGGCAGCCCTCAGGCCAAGGGAATAGTCATTGAGAAGGTCGGCTTCGAAGCCAAGCAACCAAACTCGGCCATCAGGAAGGCGGTAAAGATAAGCTTAATCAGAACCGGTAACAGACTCACTGCATTCGCCCCTGGGGATGGTGCAATCTCATTCATCGACGAACACGACGAGGTCATGGTCGAGGGTATCGGAGGGAGCAAAGGGCGTTCTTATGGGGATCTGCCTGGTGTCAGGTATAAGGTAATCAAGGTCAATGGTGTTTCTCTGGACGAAATGGTTCGAGGACGGAAGGAGAAACCAATACGATGAGGTGTTTTTGAATGGATGATTCAGAAGATATTGCTCAAGAGGATAACACGGAGCCCCCAATTGCAGGGATCGGGACGATGGTTTTCGGCAAGTGGGATGCCAGCGAAGTAGTATGCAGCGACCCCGGAATTTCCAGATATGTCAACCTGAAGATGATTGGGGCACCTCATACGGGGGGGCGCCACGCAAACGCATGGTTCGGGAAACAAGACCTCTCGGTGACTGAGCGATTCATCAACAATCTCATGAGATCCGGAAAGTACAGCGGGAAGAAGCAATACTGTGCCAAGTCTCTAGACGAGGCATTTGATAGAATCAATGCCAAGAGCGGCGAAAACCCTCTGCAGAAATTCATTGACGCTATCACAGAAGCAGCCCCCTGCGAAGAGACAACGAGGGTGCGAATAGGTGCAGTAAGTCAACCCAAGGCTGTGGACTCTTCTCCAAGCCGAAGGCTCGATGTCGCATTACGCAATCTGGCTATCGGAGCCGCGTCTGCAACAATGAAGAGCAAAAAGTCCCTTACCGAGGGAATAATTTCCGAGATTTCTAAAGCATCAGAAGGCGATGTCAACTCGTTTGCTGTAGGGAAGAGACACGAAGTAGAGAGGATTGCATCCTCTGCCCGATAAGTTTGTTTTGCTCCACATCTATTCTATTCACCGCTTCCTCTCAATTGTCTTTATGAACCGTTTTCAGGTCGGAAAAATTACTGGATGAGAATATGGGTCGTAAGGAAGACAATATCAAGCGCGCCACAGAGGTAATGCACATTCGAGAGCGAATTCGGAACCTAGCTATCGCTGCCCACATTGATCACGGAAAGACAACCCTATCAGACAACCTTATCGCTGGTGCAGGAATGATGTCAGAAGAGCTTGCCGGGAAATCTAGAGTTTTGGATTTCGACGACCAGGAAAGCGCTCGGGGGATTACAATCAATGCAGCCAGCGCATCTATGGTTCATGGGGTCAATGGTGAGGACTACCTGATTAACCTGATAGACACTCCCGGCCACGTCGACTTCGGTGGCGACGTAACTCGTGCGATGCGGGCCGTCGATGGTTGCATCATCCTCACTTGTGCAGTGGAGGGTGCAATGCCTCAAACAGAAACCGTCGTTAGGCAGGCACTGAAGGAAAAGGTCCGACCGGTTCTCTTCATCAACAAGGTAGACCGACTCATCAACGAGCTTCAGGTTACTCCTGAGGATATGATGGCAAGGTTCCAAGAGCAAATAAAGAAAGTTAACAATTTAATCCGGAAGTTTGCACCAGAACAGCACAAGACGGACTGGCAAGTGGACGTTGCTAAGGGAACCGTGGCCTTTGGATCCGCCTACCACAATTGGGGCATCACGGTTCCATTTATGCAGAAGTCCGGAGTTAACTTCACTCAGATATTCGAGTATTGCAATAACGAACAACAAAAAGAGCTTGCTAAGAAGGCCCCTGTTCACGAAGTTCTACTGGACATGGCTGTGGAAAAGCTACCTTCACCATTAGTTGCTCAACAATATAGGATTCCGAATATTTGGCAAGGCGACCTAGATTCTGAAGTGGGCAAGTCAATGATGAATTGCGATGACGGGGGCCCACTCTCGCTGATGATAACAAAAATTTGGATGGACCCTCATGCAGGTGAGGTCGCAGTTGGCAGAGTATATTCTGGAACTATTAAGCAGGGAGAAACCGTTTGGGCGAGTGGTGCTGGTAAGGCAGAAAGGGTGCAGCAAGTCAGCATGATGGTCGGCGGGGACAGAATTCAGGTTCCCGGGGTGTCAGCAGGTAACATTGCAGCATTGACCGGCGTGAGAAGTGCAGCAGCCGGAGTGACTGTTACGAGGGAGAAGGACGAGACTCCTTTCGAGGCAATCCGCCACTATTCGGAACCAGTGGTTACAGTAGCAATTGAGCCTAAGTCAATGAAGGACCTCCCCAAATTCATTGGCGCATTACGAGGACTAGCAAAAGCAGACGCATCTCTTTCTGTTGATACGAATCATGAGACTGGTGAGGCTCTCCTCTCGGGCATGGGGGAACTTCACCTTGAAATAACCATTTACCGACTGGAGGAGGAGCAGGGAATAAAGGTAAACCAGAGCAATCCAATAGTTGTCTATAGGGAGTCAATCGGTAGCGATAACAAAGGCAGGCCTTTCGAGGGCAAGTCACCAAATAGACACAATAGATTCTACGTAGAGGTTGAACAGCTTCCGGAGGAAGTCATCAATGCCCTTAGAGAAGGACATTTCGGTGACGGGCCAGTTAGAAGCAAGGATGCCAAGGAGACAGGGAATAAGTTCGGGGAGCTCGGGATGGACAAGGATCTGATGCGGAAGATATACGCAATCAACGCAACTACCGTTCTTGTGAATGACACCAAGGGAATTCAAAATCTCCATGAAACAAGGGAATTGATCATTGAGGCTTTCAACGATGTTTGTAAGAAGGGTCCAATAGCCGATGAACCACTAACAGGGGTCATGGTTCGCTTAGTGGATGCAAAGCTACACGAGGATGCAATTCACAGAGGCCCTGCCCAAACAATACCAGCAGTCAGGAACGCCATCAAGGGCGCATTGCTTAGGGCCAATTCCGTACTCTTTGAACCAATTCAAAAAATTAGAATTGACGCCCCAACAGAATGGGCTGGAGGGATAACTCGTCAGTTAATTACCAGAAGAGGAGTAATCGAAGATATGCCCGTCGAAAACGATGTAACTTGTGTTATTGGAAAGATGCCAGTAGCCGAATCCTTCGGATTCTCCAATGATATAAGAGCAGCAACCCAAGGAAGGGCTGTCTGGAACACGGAGAATGCAGGTTATGATCAGGTCCCACCAGAACTATTCCACAAGATTGTTGGCGAGATTAGGCAGAGAAAGGGTCTCAAAGAAGAGATCCCCGGTGAAACCCAGTACACCGATTGATCAATTAATCCTGATCAATTGGAAGTCAGTCAATTCCTTCAGGACATCGACGGCCTGCGAACTTGGTAGTTTACTCAGACACTCATGCGCCAAAGAGTGGTGATGCATGGCTTTGTTTCTCGCATACTCTATAGATCCCAATATTTCTAACTCCGATACTGCCATGGATAGATCCTCATCACTGCATTCACCAGATCCAAACACCTTAGTGAAATTAGGCAAATCTTCCCGACTCTGCTTTGCATGGATTGCAATGAGCGTCATTTTTCCCTGAACTATGTCCGAACCTGCCGGTTTTCCAAGAGTTTCAGTGTCTCCGGTTATGTCAATCAGGTCATCCATCAATTGGAAGCACAATCCCAGATTTAGCCCCCATTCTGCCATGTTCTCGACTACATCGGTCTCTGCTTCGGCAAGAATCGCACCGGTCCTGGCACAGGTTTCGAACATCGCACTCGTCTTCCCTGCTATCATGGATAAGTAGTCATCTTCGGAGACCGTAATTCGAGTCTCAAATTCTATGTCTTCCTGTTGACCCTCCGCGACCCTCCTGACCATCTCACCGACTGATCTGATCACGTGACCTAGGCGATCTTCTGCGATTTCTTCTGACTCCGCTAGGATTTCAAAGCCCACTGCCAACATAGCATCCCCTGCATTAATGGCGGTTGCATTATCATACTCAACGTGAACAGCATCAAGACCTCTTCTAATGGGGTCTTGATCAATTATGTCATCGTGTATCAGAGTGAAGTTGTGAATAATTTCTATTGATGCACCCAGCGTATAATGTCCATCGTTGGCACTACCTACTGCCTCTCCCACTAGCCGCGGCAGGATGGCCCTAAGCCTCTTCCCGCCCCCTTTGAATAGATGGGTCATTGCTCCATGGAGGTTTTTCTGCTCCATCTTTCCCAGACTACTCATTATCTCTCCCTCTACCCTATCTCGATGGTCGGAGAGGGCTTCCAGCAATTTTTGCCCGGGATTCACTGACTCTCCGTTCATATCCACTTCTCCACAATATATTATGCCGTCATTTATCGATTTTACCAAGGAAATGGGATCACAATCCCCCGGAATTACAAAGTTCTCCCAGATCAATCTAAACCAAGGGGCAATGATTTCACCAGCCCATCTCCCTTCTCCTTTCATCATGCTCTCGATTTCAGAGGGATCAGCCCAAAGAACTTCTGAGATCTCATTCTCATTATGATTGACTGCTGCATCAGCACAAACTATCATGATGTGATCAATTTCTCTCTCAATCCAATCTTGATCCCACCTGCACGAATATTCCATTCTCCCAATTTGTTGAAAAGACCACTTTTCGGTTATTTCTTCCGAAATCCCAAGCTCTTGGTCAAGTTTCCTCCTTGCCGCATTCTCCACTCCCTCCGATCCATCTCTTTCCGATTCTATGTCAAGAGGATGGCTGCAGCAACTATTTGCCCAAACTCCTGGGAAGGTGATCTTTTCAACTGATCTTTTCTGTATCAGAAGCCGTCCCTCTGAGTCAAAAATCAATACACTGAAAGCACGATGCCTAATTCCCTCATTGTTGTGGCAAATTAGCTTTGACTCGGCCCCCGTGACATTATCTTCAATATCCACGACCAGGCACATCTCTCCCATCATCTCGGACTGTATGGAATCGAGATTCTCCAACTCTCCAATTTCGGGGGGCATTCAACCTTGTGGGGCAGAGAGGTGTATATGAAGACTCAACCGCGTAATATCTTAGTGCCCGTAGTTTGCCCAGAAGTCAATAATTCAAGAATCCTATTTGGTTTTCTTCCATCAATAATCCATACCTCATCAACATCTCTCGAGATCTGAATAGCCCTTTCTATTTTCAGGCTAATTCCGCCAGTAACATCGATGTCGGCATTGTGGAATCCTTCAATTTCAGATCCAGATTGTAAGTGAGTAATTAGTTCGGCCCCCTCCTCACTTGGCGGAGCAGTCAATACTCCCTCAGCATCTCCAATCAGGAAAATGCAATGCGATACATCCAACTCAGTGGCCAATCGATACATTAAATCATCACCCGAAAGTATTCCAAATCCCTTCTCATCGCCTGTTTCAACAACGTCGCCGAACGTAATTGGTATCGGCCCTTCAGGCACTCTTTCGAAAACTGAGATATCTCCCAAGAATCGTTCTCCCGTGCCAGATGCCCATTCTGAGGGGGGGTGGCTACTGCATGCCAACCCTCTTTCTGCGAATTTATCAATGATCAGTTCGTTTAACTCCCTCATATCAGTGCGAATTTCTTCAACTGCTTGTCTCTGATTTCTCGAATCCTCAGAATTCACGCCATCTGCAATTTTCCATTTCTTGGCTAGGAGGTGTCCGAATGATCCGGCACCATGTACCAGAATTATTGACACTCCTAAGTCTGAAACAGGGAGTAGGGCATTAACCACCCTTGCTACTGAATCCGGATTGAATTTTTTCATAGATCTCTTATCTGTAATCAGGCCCCCGCCTAATTTTATTGCCACTCTAACAACCATTTGCTGACCTAAGGTCAAGAGTCTCGTATTCTAACATTTTCAAATCAAAGCATAGAGTTTAACCGTAGTACAAAGTCGATATAGCGTGGTCGACACTGCAGAACTTGAAAGATTTCAGCGTTGGCTCCAATCTGAACTAGCAATCGCTTCTTCTTTGGAGGACAAAACGGATAGGGATCGCAAACTCCTTCAAATCGAGATAACGATTTCCGAGGTAATACGTTACCGGGAGATTCTCAGCAGCCTAGATTCGTCGTCTTCTTCACCATTTGTACAAAGAGATGATGCTGTTAGAGATCCAAGCAATTCCGAAGTAAAACCAGTGACAAAGTCAGGTGAGTGCCATTCATGTGGCGCAGAAAAAATCAGTGACTTGCAGTTCTGTCCCGTTTGCGGGGATTTCTGATCACTCTTCTTCTACCCAGGATTCTCTAAGTAGGGATAACTCAGGATCATCAGCACCGACAATTGACAGGTACTCTCCAGCAACGCTATCAGTCAGGAACACAGTCACCCCAGCGTGCCAAATCGTTTCTCCAGAAGCTACCATCCTAGCAGTATCTACTTCGATAATTGCAGGATCATTGTGATGGACTCTGCCGGCCTCTGCAGCATACCTAATCGATGCCGATAGGTGCACGTGTGACCGATCACCAGGACTGATGCCAACATCAATCAGATTCTCTGCCTCTGCAGGGTCTGAAGGATAATATAGCGAGTCGGGGATATCATTCGAAGGCAGGTCCAACTCGATTTCCACAGTATGGCCGTAAGTCGCTCTCATCATGTTCCCTCGAACTTCATACCTTCCCTTTGTGTCTGTTTCTGAAATTGCCCTCAAGTGGTGAGGCCTTAGCCAATGTTGGGGCCTTCTGCCGCCATCTTTGAATTTCCTGACGATATCTCTAACGTCAATCCAACCATTTATGTCCATCTCTAAGTCGAATTTCTCCGGGGCATGTCTTAGTACAAGTGCAAGTTTTCTTGCCATTCCGTCCCTCTCTCTCGTGCTCAAGATGAACTTCCCCTCGGAGTTGCAAGCAGGACAAAGATCGTCGTCCGAAAAATATCCGTGCATCGTGCATTCCCTAATCATGTCACTATCTCGGTGTGGATTATTCATGAACCCCTCGGTCAGTAGATGAATTCATTTCTGGGAACCGTTATGGGCTCACCACTTGACGAGAGCATGTGCGGTCTGTAATCGTCGATTGGAGAAGGTCCCCCTTCACCAAGGCCCACAGGGGCGCACTATCCAATATAAGGCCAGACGAATTCGCAGGCCAGGTTATCCGAGATCTATTGGGACGGACCTCTATTGAATCTAATGAAATCGATGATGTTATCGTTGGATGCGCTTATCCCGAAGGAGAACAAGGTTACAACATCGGCCGTATGATGTCGTTCTTAGGAGGACTTCCTTCCGAAGTACCCGGTTCTACTATCAACAGACTCTGTGGCTCTTCAATGCAGGCAATTATATCAGCATCATCGCAGATATCAGCTGGTTGGGGGGACTGTTTCTTGTGTGGCGGCGTGGAGTCGATGTCCAGGGTGAAAAGACGAGGGTTCAATTGGAGCCCACATCCAACTTTGGAGAAGAAGTTCCCTGAGGCGTACATCAACATGGGAATTACCGCAGAGAATGTGGCAGAATTGTACGGAATCTCCCGAGTTGATCAGGAAAAATTCGCACTTGAATCACATTCTAGGGCCACAAAGGCAGATTCAGAGGGGAATTTCTCTGCAGAATTGGTCACAATCACTTCCAAAGACCATCAAATCAATCACGACGACTGTATTAGGCCAGACTCCTCATTGGAATCAATGTCACGGCTGAAACCGGCCTTTGTCGAAGGTGGCCTAGTGACTGCCGCCACTTCTTCTCCACTCACCGACGGCGCTGTATTTGCACTTATTTGTAGCGAGAAATTCGCCTCTTCCCATTCTCTGACCCCAATTGCTGCAATTGTTGCTGGGGCTGTGACCGGCTGCCCACCTGAGTTAATGGGTCTCGGCCCGATTTCTTCTACAAATTTAGCCCTCGAAAGAGCAGGCTGGGAAATTTCTGACTTAGATATATTCGAATTGAACGAGGCTTTCTCATCACAGAGCATTGCTTGTATTAGGGATCTCGGTTTGGATCCCGAGATCGTGAATGTTGATGGTGGAGCACTTGCAATCGGACACCCACTCGGTGCCTCTGGAGCCAGAATCACATGCAAAGCCGCTAGCATCATGTCAAGAGAAAACCAACAAAGAGCCATGGCATCAATGTGTATTGGAGGGGGCATGGGGATTTCTATCGCTCTCGAGGCGGTGTGAGTGGCTATCGACGCCCTCATCAATGACCCATCAATAGCAAGGCCGTGAGTGAGGATACCGGCGTCACCTCTCGGGGGACTAGCTTGGAAGGCAAGAATATCATATTGGCAGTCTCGGGGGGAATCGCGGCCACAGAGTCAATAAAGCTGGCAAGAGAGCTGAGAAGGCACGGAGCAATCGTATTTCCAATGATGAGCCTCTCGGCTGAGAGAGTCATCACACCTCTAGCGCTTTCATGGGGATCTGGTACTGAAGTAGTCACTGATTGGGAACCAGAAATGTCCCAACTGAGTGGTTTTGATGGACTCATACTCGCACCCGCAACAAGAAATACAATTGCAAAATTCACCCACGGATTACTCGACTCTCCCCTGATGATGGCCCTTTCCGCAGCAGTAGGCAGCGACATTCCCACATTGTTTGTTCCTTCAATGCACAATGACTTGTTTGACGACGCTGTAACAACGGGCCTCCTTTCATCTCTGGAAAAACATAATGTTGCCGTTTTCTTAGACAAACCTTCTGAGGGCCGGAGAAAGCAACCCAACGTAACCACTATTGTTGCTGAGTTCTGTAATCTCTCGAATAGAAGAATGGAGGGACGCAAGAGAGTAGCCGTCACTCTCGGCGGTAACTGTGCTCCAATAGACTCGGTTAGGAGCATTGTGAATGCATCCACTGGGAAAACTGGTTGGGCAATAGCTGAACATTTGCATCGAATGGGGCATGATGTGGTTTGCATTGCCGGCCAAACAAATGTCGAATCATCCTTCGCTTTGCCTGACGTCCGTTTCGATGAAACTCCCGAAGGAATGCTGCTCGAGTCAATCGAACTAGCCAATTCCGATCCAGTGCCAGAATACTGGATCCATGCAGCTGCCGTGCTGGATTATGTTCCGGACCAATTCCCCGGCAAAAGGCCAAGCAAGATGGACAACTGGACAATCGAACTTTCCCCCACAAGGAAACACATGCAGGAGCTGAAGGGGCATGTTCTGAAATCGAAGAGGGTCGGTTTCAAATTGGAAGTGGTTGCTGATGAAGACGAATTAATTAGCAAATCTATGAAACTGATTTCTGACAATGACCTTGAAGCAGTAGTTGCCAATTTGTTGGATGATGTCCGAGGAAGAACTTCAACAAGGTGTAGGATGGTGTTTCCCAATGGTGCCGTTGAACGAATCGAAGATCTGAGAGGGCTGTGCGAGGCAATTGAGGAATTAATCTCCTCAAGTTGAATCTCCGATAATACGAATCATTCAAGCACTACTCCAGAGAGGGAACTCACGTGGCGAATCATTCTAAGGCCAAGAGGGGAATCCCCCCTAAGTCGGATTTCAACTCATGGTACCCAGCAATTGTGGAGATCGCCGATCTAGTTGACAAAAGGTATCCAATCAAGGGAATGGACGTCTGGAAGCCATACGGGCTTTCTGCAATGGGCCTCATTGACAATCTGGCTAGAGACGAGATGTTTCGCACGGATCATCAAGAATTCCGCTTCCCATTGCTTGTCCCAGAAGGACTCCTCGATAAGGAGAATCGCCTAGTTTCCAGATTGAAGGCAGCTAGGGAAGCGGGGATCGATCCTTCGGAGCTGAGATTCGACGAAGAGGAATCGGGTTTCAAGAAAGAAGTCTATTGGGTTACTCACGGCGGGGAAAATAAACTAGAAATTCCCATGTTCCTGAGGCCCACTTCTGAGACTCCAATGTATACTATGTTCTCTCTTTGGATCAGGAGTCATGCGGATCTGCCACTGAAGACCTTTCAAATCGTTAACACCTTCAGATACGAGACAAAGCAGACCCGTTCATTCATCAGGGTCAGAGAGATACATTTCTTTGAGGCTCATACTGTTCATGCCGATCAAGAGGGAGCAGACTTGCAGATTCGGGAAGATGCAGAAATGGTCCAGAAAATAATGCATGAACTTTGTCTGCCTTCATTTGTCTCGAAGAGGCCCGTCTGGGACACCTTCCCCGGGGCGTGGTACACAATGGCAGCCGATGTTGTCATGCCCAATGGACGAACCTTACAGGTAGCCACATACCATCACTATCGGGATCAGTGGGCAGGAGCGTTTGATTTGTCATACGAAGACTCATCCGGGGAGACAAAGATGTGCCACCAAACAACATTTGGCATGTCGGAGAGACTCCTGGGAGCAGTAGTTGGAATGCATGGGGATGACAAAGGCTTGGTCATGCCCCCTTCAATTGCTCCTTTCCAAGTTGTCATCATGCCCATCGCCGCTCACTCAGACGCTAATGTAATGCCGGCAGTCGATGCTCTTGCGCACGATCTATCATCCAATGGACTTAGGACAAAGATTGACTCTCGAGATGTTAGGCCGGGTGTGAAACACTTCGATTGGGAGATTAAGGGGGTTCCGATTAGGATTGAACTGGGGCCACGAGACCTATCCTCTGGCAAATGCGTAGCAACAATGAGAACCGGGGGCAAAGTTGAGATTGATTTGGATGGGGCCCCTTCAAGTGTAAAGGACATGCTATCTGGAATCTCAGAAGAGCTGCGAAATCGCGCTGCTTCGGTAGTCTCAGGATTAGTCCAGAAATTCCCCATAGGGAATTTGCCCGACAATGACTCAGTAGACTCCTTGATAGAGGACGGTATTGTTTACGAGATTGCGTTCGATGGAAATGACTCTGATGCGGAGTTCCTTGAGAAGAAAACAGGCCTCACCTTACTAGGAGTTAGTGACAACAAGTTTTCCGAAGAGCGGCCTTGTCTTGTTTCTGGAAACTTAACTCTCAAGAGAGGCTATATCGCTAGGATGTATTGATTTCTTTTTGAGGAATAATCCAATAATCACTAGTACTAGGAAGAAGACTAGCATCCCCCCATCTACAATTCCATAATCCATTGGCTTTGTCCATGCTACTTGCGTATGGAGTCTATCCCATGTGTAACCTTGATCGATTACCAACTTGTAATTTCCATTATCGGGGTTGCAGATGTATGGATAATCTGCGATTCCGAGAGAACATAGGATGTATCCACCACCGATTATGTTGTTAATGAGTGTGCCAATTGTGCCTAGCAAGCCCATCATTAGTGTCAATAATCTCCTCCTACCCTTGAGGCTATTTTTTGCAAACTTAAGATCTGGAAGTCGGGGGATGAAATCAGGAAGGCTGATGTCATCAGTTATCAATCCGAGATTTGTAGCCCCTTCTCTAGTGTCAATTTGAGGGGCAATAACTCCCATTTCCTCCAGAGCCTCGCTTCCGTAGATCCTTTCCGCCATAGAGTAAAGCGATGGGTCTCCTTCTATTTCAGCAGGATCAATCTCTCCCTCTAGGAGTCGTCTAACTGCCTCTGAATCGGGCATATGAGAATTACTCGGAATCAAGGCCCCTATCAAATGAACCCACGTGCGGGCTTAGTCAAGCGACGTTTTTCCGGTCAATGCACTTACGGGCCGCCTCGCAAATGGACTTGCTAGTCAAGCCAACTTCTTTCATCAGTTCGTCCGACCCCCCACTTTCCCCGAATCTGTCTTTGACGCCCACCATTTCCAGTGGGATTGGGCTGTTTGTCGACATCCACTCTGCAAGCGCTCCCCCAAGCCCCCCAATTATGGAGTGATCTTCGGCAGAGACGAAACACCCGCACATCTTCGATAGTCTCGCTAGCAAGTCTTCGTCCAATGGCTTAATAGTGTGCATGTCCACTACAGTGCACTCAATCCCTTCTTCGGAGAGCGCTGAAGCGGCTTCGCGTGCTTTCTCGACCATAACGCCACAGGAGAAAATAGCTACATCCTTCCCCTCTTCGAGGACTGAGCCGGTTCCAATTCTCAACTCGTGTTTGCTTTCTTCATCATACATCCGGGAAACTTTATTCCTTGCGGTCCTCATGTATGATGGTCCCTCTAGTTCTAATAATTGAACAGTCAACTCTTCCGTTGAAATATCGTCACATGGGTGTAAAACAGTCATCTTCGGGATTGATCTGTATACTGATAAGTCTTCGATTGATTGCGCACTGCTGCCATCTGAACCGGTGTGGATGCCTCCGTGGCTACCACAAATATGCACCTGTAGGCCAGGACGCGCTATCCCATTGCGGACTTGCTCAAAGGCCCTCTCCGTGAAGATTGCGAAAGTACTGGCAAAGGGCACCTTCCCGGATGAAGCCATTCCAGCAGCCACAAGCATCATGTTCTGTTCAGCTATTCCTATGGAGACGGTTCTATCCGGAAACTGCTCTCGAAAGTGACATGATTTCGTAGACTTGCCCAGGTCCGCTTCAAGGACAACTACACGAGGGTCATCAGCCAGTCTAAGGAGGGCCTTTCCATAACCATCCCGTGAAGCACCGCTACCCGAGGGAGCACTCATGACAACTCCTCCATTGCAACCGCTAATTCCTCATTATCAGGGGCCTTTCCATGGAAAGCAGGCTTATCCTCCATGAATGAGACGCCCTTGCCCTTTGTGGTGTGGGCAATTATTGCCATTGGCCCGACTTCGGAACAATCCACCGAACGAAAAATTTCCACCAGAGCAGCCATATCATGGCCATTAACTTCTTTGACATCCCAACCAAAAGATGAGAACTTCTCTCCAATGTCGCCTATTTCCATCTGAACTTCCATGAAGTCATCATTCTGAATCCTGTTCCTATCGACAATTACTCGAAGTTTCGATGCTTTGTGAAAATTTGCTGCCATCGCAGCTTCCCACACTTGCCCTTCCTGAGTCTCACCATCACCAAGCATGACCCAGGTGCTCCTTTCACTGGAATCCATTCTTGCTGCGAGTGCGCACCCTAGGCCAAATGACAATCCCATGCCCAGGCTCCCAGCAGAAAAATCAACACCCTTTGTCCATTTCATATCAACGTGCCCTTGGCAAACAGAACCCAGCGTCCTGAACCCCAACAAATCCTCCTCCTCGAGAACTCCCATCTGATGTAGGATTGCATACATTGCAGGACTAGCATGGCCTTTGCTCATGATGAACCTGTCACGGTCTTCCCAATTGGGATTGCTAGTGTCGAACCTTAGGATAGATCCGTATAGGGCCACCATGATATCAATCGCCGACAAGGAACCTCCAGGATGACCCGCACCTGCGGCATTAGTCATCTTGACAATATCAATTCTGCATAATCTTGCCATCTCTTCGAGTTCAGCAATTCTGCCCTTCACGCCATCGCCCACGAACAAAAGTGCAATGTCCGGGCTATTGATGGTTTTCAATGATAATTTCAAAATAATCATAGCAGAGTGGTTCAAATCATACCAATTGTCCCGGATGAATATAGATGCTAAGCCGAACCTTGTCAGAAATTAAATGGCGATCCGAACTGTCAAAGATTCCCATTCCACTATCTGTAAGAAACGATCCACTGTTATCGAATTCACTAGTTACACTTATTGAAGGGGGGCGGATTTCAAGGGAAACCGGAGCGAATCTCCACCGGAATTCCAAACTACCTGGCCTTACTGCACTAGCGAGAATGATAAAACAGTCAAGGTTTGGGAAAATCGTCTTCTTTAACGATAATCTCCATGTGAATACCACTAACGTATGCACTCTCGCCTGTCGCTTTTGCGCATTCAGGAAAGGCTCTAGACATAGGGAAGCCTACTCCCTTAGCGCCGAGGATTTCGTTTCTCGAATCGAGCCATTTAGTGGAGTAATTGACGAGGTACATGCTGTTGGCGGACTCCATCCCGATTGGACTATCGAGAATTATTCTGAGATGTATGAATTGGCTAAGAGTAGATTCCCTGATATCAGTATCAAGTCTCTAACAGCAGTGGAGGTTAAGCATATCTCCTCCCGATCAAAACTATCAATTAGAGAAACACTCCAGATTCTGAGGAAATCTGGCCTTAATTCCCTCCCCGGCGGTGGTGCTGAGATGCTGGTCGATTCGATCAGGGATCGTATTTGCATGGGCAAGGAGAAATCATCGGAATATCTGGAGATTCACGAGATTGCTCACGAACTAGGGATTCCTACCAATTGCACGATGCTCTTCGGGACAATTGAATCTATAGAAGACCGGATGATTCACTTCGACAAGCTCAGGACTCAGCAGGACTCATCTGGTGGTTTCCAGTGCTTCGTCCCATACCCATTCCTGGAAGACAATTCGCGTCTCCCCGAAGCTTCACTCGCATCGGGCGAAGAGGTGATCCGCGTTATCTCGTTGTCAAGGATAATGCTCGACAACATCCCACACATCAAAGCATACAGGATGAACATTGGAGATCATCTTGCCTCAATTGCTATCAATTCAGGAGCCGATGATATCGACGGGACCGTTGGTCACGAGGAGATAATGCACGCCGCTGGCAGTTCAACCAGACTCGATTACGACAGCTCCACTCTTGCCCGATTAATCGATTCTGCAGGCCAAGAGCCTGTAAAACGGGACTCCACATATGCAAAATTTGAGCCAATAATTCCAAATCCAGTCATTGATCGGCAATCCCTTCCAATCGTGGAGCAGTGAGAATATGTCCTGGAGAATGGTACTAGGCAGAGTCTCCTTCATCAACTGCGATCCGCTATTCCACACGTTTGAGGATAATTGGAAGATTCTTGCAGCCCCTCCATCATGGCTAACCGGGCATCTCTTGAGGAAAGACTGCATCACTGCACCGATTCCCACTGTAGACTATGCATCCAACAGAGATCAATTAGGTCTAATTAGAGACATTGGGATTGTTGGGAAGGAGTCTGTTGGGTCTGTACTGCTATTCGGGAACAGGAGCATTGAGTCGATGCGTGACATTGCCCTCCCATCCGATTCATCAACCTCAAACATGCTCATGAAGTGGATTCTGGACCAGAGGGGACTGGACCCTAAATTGATTCCCATGGGGCCAGACATTGATGCAATGTTGGAAGAATGTGACGGGGCATTAATAATCGGTGATAGGGCAATCTCCTGTGCTCTCCGAAATCCTGATTTGATTCGAATGGATCTAGGACAGGAGTGGGCGAATATCACAGGACTCCCGATGGTCTTCGGAGTCTTCGCTGCCAGGAATGACGCGACACCGTCGTTTGTTCATGAAGCAAGAAAATTGATGTTGAACAATTACAATACCTTTCTTTTAGACGAAGATACTAGATCGTCAGTGATATATTCTGCATCAAACAAGGTCAACCTCCCTATAGATAGAGTGGCAAGATACCTAGAATCCGAAGTCTCAAATCTTCTTGATAAGACGTCTATAGAGGGCCTGAGAACCTTCCTCGAGGAAGTGTGCGAGGTCGATCCCGATCCAGAGTGGTTCGCCTCCCATCAATCCGAGTAATCTAACCTATCACTAGAAACCCAATTCAGCAGATCAATTGCCACTTCACATGATTCCGCTACAACGATTTCGTCATCTTCGGCGAATTTTTCCAATGTCGACATCGCCATTCTATTTCCTATTGCACCCAGTGCCTCGGCAGCTTCGTGCCTGACCATGACATCCTCTTGCAAGTCCTCCAATCGATTAATCAGATGAGGCACGGCATGATCATCTTGCATCTGTCCTAGGACGTAGGCAACCTCGTGCTTAAGTAAAGCCGAGGCCGAACCAAATGCCCCTGCCAAAGAGTCGACAGCTGCCTTGCCGCCAATGTTCCTCAATGCGAAAAGCGCCCTCATCCTCCGGAACATCCTCTCGTTCTCATCGCACAGTGTAGACCCTAGTTTTCCTACTACCAAACCCTCGCTGGCAGGGGCTGGGTCAACCGAGCCAAAATCGCTGACATCGGGCCTCTCCGTCATTCCTCATCAACTCCAATGAAATCCATCCCCCTGGTGTCGAAATCCTTGTTGACGAGACCAACTTCCTGACCCCTCTCAAGGAATAACCTTACAGCATCGCGGCCTTCTTTGCCATAGTCAATTGTTCTGCCATTAACATACATCCTTACGAACTCCTCATTTGTGTCCTCATCGATGCCTCTTCCCCACTTAATTGCATCTTGCAGGGCTAGAAAGGGGTTACTCAGTGAATACTCAATGCTATTCCTAATGTCATTCGCGATAGTCCTGCACATTTCTTCGCCTAGGTCTCTTCGTACCACGTTCCCTCCTAGTGGAAGCGGAAGGCCAGTGCTTTGGTTCCACCATATTCCAAGATCAATTACCATGTGCGCCCCCTCTTCGGCCCAAGTCAATTGCCCTTCGTGAATTATTACCCCCGCTTCGAACTCTCCCTTGAGTACGCCGGGTTGGATCATATCGAAGGGCACCTCTTTGACCTCAACGTCTCCCAATGCAAGTACAAGAGCCAAGTATGAGCTCGTGCTTTTACCAGGTACGGCAATGACATGCCCCTTCGCCTCTTCAACGTCCATTTCCCTATTAGAGATCAATATCGGGCCATATCCCTCTCCCATTGATGCCCCGCAATTCATTAATGCATATTCTCCAGAAATCTTGGGATAAGAGTGGATGCTGACTGCGGATACTTCGAAGCTCCCTTCTCGGGCTTTATGATTCAGAGTATCGATATCCACCAACATGTGCTCATAGGAAATCCCCGGTGTTTCGATAATTCCTTGGGTTAGGGCATAGAACATGAAAGCATCATCGGGATCAGGAGAATGCCCGATTCGAATTTTCAATACATCTTCGCTCATGTTCAATCCGCGATGGTTCAGTTGAAATGGGTTTTCGTCTGTTTGTCTCCGCGTAATGATGAAATGGTTTGCGTCCAAGGGGGCAACATGCCGGACGCATCGAAGCTATCGACGGCTTCAGGTCAACTTGGACCGGTTTGCGCCATCACTGGTAAGGCTCTCAGGTTCTCAGAGGCGATTGTCCTCGACGACGAGTACGTTTGTTGGGAAGCATACTTGGAAGTCACGGGGGCCATTCCGTCAACCGAGGGAAAGGATGTCGGCGGACTAAAGCTCGTCTGATTGAAAACTTATGGCCCTCGACCCTGTAACTGGTCCATGGCAGTAGGCTGGAGTAGGTTCGCACTGCGTTTTTCTCATTATTATGATTCTATTTCGGCAGAATCGCTCTGGACCCCCCCGAGACTGAGGAACAGAGAGTGGATGTTCATTCCTTGGGGGGGAGCTCCTCCAGATCGGCATAGGGCTTTTTCCGACAAGAATTCTCTACATTCATATCTCCGGAGTAGGGCTCCTCACTCGTGCTTCCATAGCACTGCATACTATCAGGACCCGTCCCAAGGGAAGATGGCCGAGAAAGGTTGGCTTGGCGCCGATTTGATTTTCGATTTGGACGGTGATCACCTCCCTGGAGTTTCCGATAACGACTTCCCAGCTATGATTGAGGTAATCCAAGGGCAGGCCTGGCGTCTATGGAACGAATTCCTAGAGCCAGAATTCGGTTTCAATGAGAAGCACGCACAATTCACATTTTCAGGACATAGGGGTTTCCACATACATGTTAGAGATCCCAGTATGATGCACCTCGACTCCAATGCTCGTAGAGAGATAGTAAATTACATCAGAGGCGAGGGCATTGACATTCAGTCAACAATATCCGATGATTCGGGTTGGGGGAAACGTGCCATGAACGGAATCGACAGCACCCTGGAAAAATTATCTATGATTTCCGCCGGAGCCCATGGAAAGGGGGCAATCCTAAACGAGTTGCACGGAATTCTCACTACTAGGGCAAAATCACCCAGAGTCAATCTCAAATCCACATCCAAGGCCAGTATCGAAGAGCTCGCAATGCTCGCAGACTCAGAGGACAGGATTAGCAGAATGAAGAACGATCCTGGTCTCGCCGTTTTTGGGAAAAAATGCACACCGATTTTCTGGGAGCTAGTGAAAGGTGACTCGTCGGTCGTTATCGGAACCGCTGGAGAGACCGATGAAGTTGTCACAGTCGATACAAAGCGGGTAATCAGGTGGATCGGAAGCCTACATGGAAAATCCGGACTCAGAGTCACTGAGTTGCCTCTCGAGAGACTTGACCCCGATTCGAGAAACAGCTTCGACCCTCTTACAGAGGCAGTAGCATTCAACGGAGGAACCACGAGAGTGAGGATTCTGGCTGAGGACGTAACTGCAGAGATATCAGGAGAAAGGGTCGAACCCGCTCTTGGAGATGAACTAGATGTGAAGGAATCTATGGCGATGTTCCTATGCCTGAAAGGTTGGGCGGAACTTTCCAAGTGATCCTGGTTCCCTCTAATCAGTGAATAATTGAATCATCTCGATTACGAAGCCACAGAATATTGAATAGTGGTGAACTACGGTAACAAGCCGTGATTGACCCGCTGGATGATGTGGATGTCGATTCCGAGGGGCTTCCTTCCCCCCTCCCCCCGCCTCCCCCAGGAATATCCCTCCCAATCCCAGACGAGCAATTCGCACTGCCAGAAATTCCACCATTGCCCTCAGAACCACCCGGTCCCCAGTTTGGCCTCAACCCGGAACCAATTGCCGACAGTGACCTCTTGGACGCAGCAAACTCTCTTACTCCGACTTCGCCGAAACCACTTTCCGATGAATCATCCGATTTCAAATCAGTCTGGGATCGTAGGAAGTCCTCAAATCCCTCGATATCAAGCGATTCAAGGGATACCATTTACAATAGGATAGACAGGATTTCAACGGGCCGGGGCGAATCTCTTATGGACAGATACGCCGATCGTTTCGGATCGGATCTGGATAGGGAGATAATCGTCCTAAGGAAGAAGGATCAGGATGACCTGGCATCGATAAAGCCGACAGTAGAACTCATCTCAGGCCCTAGCAATAACGAGATGTCGCTATCCGAATTCATCGAGGCCATGGAAGATTCAGAATTCGTAGGCCGGGTAGCTGAGAAGACTGGCGTCTCAGTCGACAAGATAGACGAGTTAGACATGGACTCGATGCATGCATTCTTCAAGAACGCCGACAAAGACAACTCTGGGTTTCTCGACTTCGATGAGTTCGTGAATGGGATCATCCAGAGCTTCAGAAGCTATGACGAGGACTTCGGACATTTCTTCACCGTGGTAAACGGCCTTCTCGGTCAATTGCCAGATGACAAGACCGTCGCTTTCATTGAATCAGACGGATTCAAACTATTCGAGTCCGTCGGCGCCGATCCAAAGGCTTTCGACAAGGATACAAGGACGGAGTTCTTCACGATGGTTAATGAACTGCTTGGTGACCTGCCCGATGCAGTGATGAAGTCATTCACTGAATCGCAGGATTTCGATTTGTACAAACTAATTGCAAGCAGGTATGGTGGTTGAATGGGTCTCTTGGAGAAGGCAGGACAGATAAATTCGGGCGAAACTTCCACTGTTGCCCCCAAGGAATCGCAGACCAAGCCCCAGCCAGTAGCCGCTGAAACCGTTGCAGAACCAGAGCCAATTCAGCAGAGTAAGAGATCTCGCAGGAAGAGGGCCCCTAGAAAGAAGAGAGAGCCCAGGGAGAAGAAGGTCAGGGTCGCAAAGATCCTCCCTGAGGGATACGAGGAAGCGTCCAATAGTCAGAGGATAATCAGGAGAGTCGCCGAT